>Ga0209169_10000045_pt1 | contig 66417 bp, 53 predicted proteins | sample HubBroMetageWRM4_FD_188346 | JGI IMG/M metagenome (GOLD analysis project Ga0209169, IMG submission 188346) | Warmed soil microbial communities from the Hubbard Brook experimental Forest, New Hampshire - Hubbard Brook CCASE Soil Metagenome WRM 4... | ecosystem: Environmental > Terrestrial > Soil...
GCTCCTGCGCGAAATGGATGGACCAATCGAAAAGCACGGGCGTGAAATGCTTCGCCATGTCGGGCAGGAAAAATTGAAGCAGTTGATCGAATTGCTCGAGTTAGTTCGTGGTGGAAAAGCTGTTCACCGCCGAGACGCAGAGAGCACTGCGTAAAAATCTTCAGCGTTATTATCTTCGCTTTACAGCTTTTGTCTTCGATGCAGATCTCTTCTTCCCAGCAACTTTCTCCGGAAACACTCTTGCGAAAATCTTGTCGATATTCTTGAGTTGCCTCTTCAAGTCAAACGCGTGTTCGATCTTCGCACGCGACACGTGTCCGCTGATTTCTGGATCATTCAGAATTAAGTCGTGGAAATCAAGATTCTCTTTCCACGCGCGCATGGCGTGGCTCTGCACCAGGCGATAGGCATCCTCGCGCGAAACGCCACTCTCGACCAGGTCAAGCAACAACTGTCCGCTGAAGACGAGACCGCGCGTGCTTTCGAGATTCGCTATCATGCGCTTGGGATAGACAAACATCGTCTCGATCAGGTTCGCCGTCTTGTTGAGCAAGTAGTCGATTAGGGTGGTCGAATCGGGGATGATGATGCGTTCGGCCGAGGAGTGCGAGATATCGCGTTCGTGCCAGAGCGCGACATTTTCGAATCCCGCCTGCGCGTTTGACCGTACCACGCGTGCTAATCCGGAGATTTGTTCGCTGGTTACCGGATTGCGCTTGTGCGGCATGGCTGACGAACCTTTTTGTTTCTCGCTAAAAAATTCTTCAGCTTCGCGGACCTCGGTGCGCTGCAGGTGGCGAATTTCGGTCGCGATCTTGTCGAGTGTCGACGCGATCGTGGCCAGCGTTGCAAGATAGAACGCATGGCGGTCGCGTTGGATTACCTGTGACGAGACTGCGGCAGCTTTCAATCCCAGGCGGGCGCATATTTTCTCTTCTAATTCCGGCGTGAGATGGGCGAACGTTCCTACAGCGCCCGAGAATTTGCCGACACGCAGATCTTCGGCGGCAGCTGTGAAGCGCGCGATGTTGCGCTGCGTCTCCGAATACCAGTTGGCGATTTTGAATCCGAAGGTGATGGGTTCGGCGTGGATGCCGTGAGTGCGCCCGATCATCGGCGTATCTTTGAACTCAAATGCCCGGCGTTCGAGCACCTCGGCAAACCGTTCGAGATCGCTCGCAATCAAGACGGACGCTTGCTGGATGAGCAGCGCCTGCGCGGTATCGACCACATCATTTGAAGTGAGACCATAGTGAAACCAGCGGGCATGCGGACCGACGATTTCTGCCACAGCGGTGGTGAAGGCGATAACGTCGTGCTTGACCTCGGCTTCAATTTCGAAGATGCGTTCGACATTGAACGCGGCTCGGGCGCGAATCGCTTTCGCGGCATCTTTCGGCACGATGCCGGCGGCGGCTAGCGTTTCAGTGGCGGCGACTTCGACGGCCAGCCAGGTGCGGAAGCGATTCTCGTCGCTCCAGATGCGGGCCATTTCGGGCCGGGTATAGCGTGGAATCACGGTGCTGTCTCCTGAAGGGGAACCGAAGATTGTAAATCAGGCAGGGGCGTGCGTGCAGCGATGTCGGCTTCCCCTGAAGTAGTTGGTGTGCGCGTTCGGCCTCTTGGCAAAAGTTTGGACGGGCGGGGACGCCCGTCGCTCCACCGTTGCCATGCGATGTAGTAAGATTCGCGGACAGTGATCGGCCAGACCATCTCGCACTACCGCATTATCGAACGGCTCGGCGGCGGCGGAATGGGTGTCGTGTACAAGGCGGAAGACATAAAACTGCACCGCTTTGTGGCTCTGAAATTCCTGCCTGATGTTGTAGCCAAGGATCCGCAATCTCTGTCGCGTTTCCAGCGGGAAGCCCAAGCTGCGTCTGCGCTAAACCATCCCAATATATGCACGATCTATGAAATCGACGAGTTCGACGGGCGAACATTCATCGCCATGGAGTTTCTGGACGGGGTGACGCTCAAGCACCAGATTGCCGGCCGTCCGATGGAATCAGAGCTGATCTTGTCCCTTGCCATTGAAATCGCCGATGCACTGGATGCCGCTCATGCCGAGGGGATCGTCCATCGCGACATCAAACCGGCCAACCTTTTTGTCACGAAACGGGGAAATGCCAAGATACTCGATTTCGGCCTGGCGAAAGTCGCGACGCGTAGACAAGAGGACGCGGATTTCGAAGCTACGGCAACTGCGATTCCAGACGAGCACCTGACGAGTCCCGGAAGCACGATGGGTACCGTCGCCTATATGTCCCCTGAACAGATCATGGGCAAGGAAATCGACCGGCGCAGCGATCTGTTCTCGTTCGGGGTGGTTATCTATGAAATGGCGACCGGGCTGCTGCCTTTTCGCGGTGACACCTCTGGCGCAATCTTCGACTCCGTCCTCCACAACACACCGGTCACACCGCTGCGATTGAATCCTGCGCTACCCCCCAAACTCGAAGACCTGATCAGCAAAGCGCTGGAGAAAGACCGCGAGGTTCGCTACCAGTCGGCAGCGGAATTAAAAGCCGATCTCAAACGGGTGAAACGTGATACCGAATCGCAAAGGGTGGCGATCCCAGCTTCAGAACCCGCTGGGACGCCGCGAACATCCCGAAAACGCACCGCCGTGATCCTGGCAGCGGCCGCTTTGGTTGTAGGGACGCTGAGTTTCATTGCGCTCCGCACATACGATTCACGCGCACACACGAGCCAAAGCAGCAGCATCGCATCCGCGCCGCAAACGATCGCAGTGCTTCCGTTTCGTGATCTTTCAGCGACGACGAGTGACAGTTGGGCAATTGGAATCACCGACGCCATCATCAGCCGACTTACCTCTTTGCGAAACCTCGCCGTAAGACCAACAACCTCTGTTTTGAAATATGCGAAAGAGACGCCCGAGCCAGTGGAAGCGGCCAGAGCATTGGGTGTAGAAAGCATTCTGGAAGGGACCTACCAACGCTCTTCCGACATAATCCGCGTGACCGTGCAACTGATCGACGGCCGGACCGGAACCACCAAGTGGTCGCAACGCTATGATCTGCACAACGCAGACATCCTGACTTTTGAAGATCAAATTGCCGCCAAGGTGGTCGAAGGACTTCAGGTCGAAATCTCTCCCACTGAGCAAAAGTCGATTCAACAGGCCGCGACCAACAATGTGGATGCTTACAACGATTACCTGCAGGCGCGTTTCTATCTCAATGAGTATCTCGTTTATTCGCAGCTCGACAGCATTGAAAAAGCCAGGCGACTGCTCGCTCATGCGGTTTCTCTGGACAAGAATTTCGCGGACGCTTACGCATTACAGGCGCAATTTTGTGTGTTTCAAGCCGCAAATTTTGCGGAGGGGGCAGCAGAGAATCTAAGGATCGGCGAGACCGCTGCCCAGAATGCATTGCGGCTTAATCCCCAATCTGCCGAAGGATTGGTTGCGCTCGGCGGCGTTTACGCCGAGCAAGGAAGAGTAGGAGAGGGACTTCGCTATCTCCAGAAGGCCGTCGCTATTGCACCCAACAGTGAGACGGTGTGGGAAAATCTCGGATATTCCTACTTGTACGCGGGACTGAATGAGTTGTCCGAAAAAGCCTATTTACGACTCATCGAGTTGAATTCCTTTACCCTTCAGCCGCACTGGATGCATGCCCGGGCTCTTCTTTACAGCGGTAGGGGGAGCGAAGCGGAACAGGAGATGCGGCAGCTGATCGCGAAAAATCCTGATCAATTCAAGGCCTTGGGCTATTTCGGCGGAATACTGTATTACCAGGGAAAGCTGGATGAAGCCGATTCCGTTCTCGAACGTTCAGTCATGCTCGGCCGCGCTTCGAGCGACGACGTGCCACGCCTGATGGCTGCATTTCTTTACGCATCGCGGCAGCAGCGCGAGAAGATCGACCCCAAACTATTCCGATACCGTCCCGAGGAAGTCTCCGACGGCGACGAAGCTTACTGGCTCGGAGGCGTCTACGCTCTCCTCGGCGACAAACAGCGTGCCCTCGAATGGCTCAGCCGAACTGCTGCGCTGGGCGATGTGAACTACCCTTGGTTCGAACGAGACAAGAACTACAATAGTCTGCGATCAGACCCCGAGTACCAAACGATCATGGGGGGAATTCACCAACAATGGCAGGCATACAAGTCGGAATTTGATACTGGCCGCTGAATCCCTCCGTCCTTTTCCGGTTTTAGTTGTCGCCGTCTTGAACAGCCCTGGGATTTGGGGCTCAATCGCAACGCAATCCAAACACGCGTGGTCAGTTGAATTGCCGTTGTAATCGGGCGATTACACTCATAACGCACTATGGACGGGCGAGGACGCCCGTCGCCCCACAACAGGACCTGTTACTCCACTGTGTGCTTCGCCGTGTATCCTTCGCGTGCGTACACGATGTATTTCACTTCCTTGCCCTTCTGGTCACGAACCTTCAGCGGACCGCCGTCTGGCGCCTGGAGTTCAACTTTCAACTTGCGATAGGTGCCGTCGAGCTTAGTGTTTGTGGGGTGATAGCTGATGGTGTATTGGTTGCGAATGTCGGCTCCGATCTCTTGAAACATCTCCGGTAATTCACCCTGGAAGCGCGGGAAGTAGGCGCGACCGCCAGTCAGGCTGGCGAAGGTTTTCACCTCGTTGTCAGCCTGCAGGTAGTCTAATTCGTTGGTGTGTATCGCAAGTCCGCGTGTCTGGCAGTGGTGCACCTCGCAATATTCACGGGCCGCAAAGCCGACGCTTACGACGTAGATGGTGACATCCTTCGTGGACTTGACCTTCTTGATGATTTGGTCGAGGGTCAGCTTGCTGAAACTGTCGTATCCCGTAGTGACGAGAATGATGTACTTCTTGCCTTCGATGCGGTCGATTCGGTCCAGCGTATCGAACAGGGCGTCGAACATGTTCGTCTCAGAGAAGCCGGGCATGCGTAATTGATTCAGCGCAGCGATGACGTCCCGCTTATCCTGCGTGAAATCGACGAGGATCTGAGGCTTCATATCGTAGGAAACAACCGAGACCCAGTCGTCTTTCTGCAGGGTATTCGCAAATCCATACGATGCTCGCAGGGCTTCGACCTCGAAGTCGTAGTTGGTTGCTGCGAACTCGACCAACAGCACTGCTGTGATTGGAGCCTTGGTCTGATTGAAGGTCGCAATCTTCTGTTGCGAACCATCTTCGAAGATCTTGAAATTTTCCTGCCTTAGCCCTGGGATGGTCTGGCCGTCCTTGGAGGTCACCAGCACATCGAGATTTACAACCGGCACGTCGACGCTGATCGAGTAATTGGGCATGTTCTCGATCTTTTTGGGCTTTTCCGGGGCTGGCGGAGGCGGCTCTTCCTTCTTCTTCGGGACTACATAGGGTCCGACATCGTTTTGCGGACCGCCGGCTTCGGGCGGCGCCTCCTGCTGGTTGGGATTCGCCGGGGGCTGCTGCGAGGTATCCTGAGCTGGCGCGGAGAGGGTCGTGGCGACCATCCAGAGAAGCACAAATGTCAGTAAGATCAGACGCATAGGGGAAGTCGACGGCACGGTCTTTTGTGCACCCAATACACCAGAAATCATGGGAAATCCTCGAAAACTCTTATGCTAGTATAGATGCAAGCACTCTGCGGTTGGGATATTTTGCAGGCCAAAAAACACTGCCTCTCCTGGCAAAACCTTCTAATAGCAGCGGAGTCTAGGCAAGTAAAAAGACAAATTTTTACTCCGGGGCTGTCCATGGGAAAATCTGTCCGCGCACTTTTCGCCGTTTTGTTTTTGTCGTCGTCCGTCTGGCTTTGCGCACAAAAGATTGGCGCACAAACGACTACTTCGCCGGCGCCTGCCATTATCCCGCTCGATCAGATCCATGAAGGAATGCGCGGGACTGCGCTCACCGTGTTTCAGGGGGTAAAGCCCGAATCCATGGACGTGGAAGTTCTCGGGGTGATGCACAACGTGAACGGTCCCAAGGGCGACATTATTCTGGTTCGCCTGCATGGTACCAAGCCCGAATATACCGGCGTGGTTGCTGGCATGAGTGGGAGCCCGGTTTACTTTGACGGCAAGCTGGCGGGCGCTCTAGCTTTCCGTATCGGCGAGTTTTCGAAGGAACCAATCGCCGGTGTAACCCCGATCGAAGAGATGCTGGAGATCAATGCATCGGATCATCGCCCGGCGATAATGCGTGCCAGTCTTCCGGATGGCAATCTTCCGGATGGCAATCGAGCAAACGCAAAATCCGTGAATACGGGCGGAGCCATGCAAACGGCGAGCCCCGGTGAAAGCTCTGGGCTTCCGATTCAGAGTTACGGCAACTATCTGCAGCCTATCGAAACTCCTCTCGTGTTCAACGGTTTTTCTGCCGAGACCTTGCAGCGCTACGGATCGCAATTTGCCGCAGCTGGCATTGTTCCGGTAATGGGTATTGGCTCATCCAGCAACAGCAAGCAGCCGGAACCGATCGAGGCGGGATCCGCAGTCAGCGCCGTATTGGTTCGCGGCGATATGGATATCGCCGCCACTTGCACAGTGACCTACGTTGACCCGCAGCGCTTGCTCGCCTGCGGACATCCGCTGTTGCAGTTTGGCGACGTGGACCTGCCAATGACCAAGGCGACCGTGCTGGCAACACTGCCCTCGCCGATGAACGCCTTTAAGATCGTCAACACGACAGAGACAATCGGCGCATTCGTGCAAGATCGCCAGAACGGAATTATGGGCGTGCCGGGACAGGAGTCGAAGATGATTCCCGTGACCGTGGCTTTGCATACTGGATCGGCGACGAAAGAATTTCACTACGAAGTTCTCAACAACGCGCGACTCAGTCCGCTGGCCATGATGGCCACCGTCTTCAATGCGCTGCACGGCACCAATGAATACGGCGAGGACGTTACTTACCGCATGAATGGGGCCCTCAGCGTGAAGGGATATCCCGACGTCACGCTGCGCAATATGTTTGCTCCGCAGGATAATGGACAGCCCGCGGCAGCTTTGGCCGCTGCGAGCATCGGTGAACGCTTTGGGCGCATTTACAGCAATCCGTTCGATGCCCCCGACGTTCTTGGAGTGAAGTTGGATTTCGACCTAGTGTCAGAACGCCGCTCCGCTCGCTTAGAGGCGTCACGCACCGACCTCACGGAAGCTCGTCCTGGCGACGAGATTATGGTTGAGACAGTGATTCGTCCCTATCGCGGCGAGCGGCTGGTGCGCCAGATTCCTATAAAAATTCCGACCTCTACTTCGGTGGGAACGCTGCACATTCTGGTCAGTGACGGAGAGACGCTGGATCGCCTGCATCGCGGCACGCCGATGATGAACCGGGGTCTGGGCCTGGCGCCGACAATTGCCTTGCTCAACCGGGAACGTGCCAACGATCGTGTTTACATTTCGCTCATCGAGTCCGATCCTGAAGCCATGATTGCCGACAAAGTGATGCCGACGCTGCCGCTGTCGGTGATGAACGTCATGGACAACATGCGTGGCACACAAGACATGGTTGTGCTTGGGGAATCGTCGGTCAGCGAAGCTTCTACCGAACCGCTCGATTATGTCGTCTCCGGCGCGCAGATGCTCACGATTAATATCAAGTAGCCAGGTCGCCTGTCCGGGTCGGGATGCCCGGCTTTCCACCGGCAAGATCAACTAGCAAGATCAAGACTGAGGTACAACTTTGGTTCGTAAGACGCTCGCTCTTTTATCAGCACTTCTATCAGCTCTTATTTTTTCCACCTTCACTCTTTCCACACTGGCGTTCGCCGAGGGCACTCGTACCTGGGAACAATCCAAGTTCGAAGAACTGATCAAAGGCACTCCCAAAGGAGTGGCCTTGCGCAGCGAGGGTGGACTCGAACTGGCTCCGGCATTTAAAACGATCATCACCACACCTTCGACCTATATCTGGTCGATTGCGTCGGATAGCGCGGGCAACATCTACGCCGCAGCCGGGTCGCCGGCCCGCGTCTATCGCATCACGCTCGACGGCCAAATCACGACCATCTTTGAGCCGCAGGAGTTGCAGGTGCAATCCTTGGTAGTCGACAAGAATGGCATCGTCTACGCCGCCACTGCTCCCGACGGAAAAGTCTATCGCCTTGAATGCGCGAAGAGCGCCAAGGCGGGCGAGAAATCTTCCTGGAGCGCGACTCCTTACTTCGATCCCAATTCCAAATATATCTGGGACATCGTTCTCGACAATGCCGGCGTCCTTTACGTCGCGACCGGCGATCACGGCGAAATTTTCAAAGTCAATCCCAACGGCCAGCACTCGCTCTTCTTCAAGAGCGATGAAGTTCATATTCGTGTCCTCGCGCTCGATCCAAAAGGAAACCTGATTGCCGGATCCGATGGCAGCGGGCTTATCTATCGCATCGCGCCGAATGGCGACGCCTTCGTTCTCTATAGCACGCCCAAGAAAGAAATCACCGCGCTCGCCATTGATGCCGCAGGCAATATCTATGCCGCCGCTGCAGGTGAGAAGCACTCTGGAAGTGCGTCAGCGCAAACCGGCATCATGATCGTGAGTCCCGCGCAGAATCAGCCTGCGGCCGGCGGAAACATTACTCTCAATGCGGCTCCTGGGGCGCCCACAACAATTACGCCATTTCCTGCTCCCGGTGCCAACGCTAGTGGCGGCTCCGAAATTTATCGCATCGCGCCCGACGGCGCGCCGTCACGCTTGTGGACCTCTCACGAAGATCTCGTCTACACTCTCGGCTTCGACCAGCACGGACGCCTCATTGCAGGAACCGGCAATCGTGGTCACATTTTCGCCATCAACGGCATCGACGATTTCACCGATCTGATCAAGGCCAGCGCCACGCAAGTCACCGCCATTGCAGCAGCGCCAGGCGGGGGACTTTATGCTTCCGGCAGTAATCTCGGTAAGATTTTTTTGCTTGGCCCCGGTCTCGAATCGGAGGGCACTTATGAAAGCGATGTCTTCGATGCACATATCTTTTCGCTTTGGGGACGCGCCACCGTACGCAGCATCGGTAATTCGAATATCGAGCTTTATGCACGCAGCGGCAATGTCGATAATCCCGACCGCAATTGGAGCCATTGGACGAGGGTCGATCTTACCGCCGGTTCCGAACTGAAGATTCCGCCCGCGCGCTTCGTGCAGTGGAAATCTGTTCTTCGCGCTGGTAATCCTACCCCGCGGATTGATGACGTTTTGCTCAACTATCTGCCTAAAAATGTTGCCCCCGAAATTGACGACATTACTGTGCAGCCGGGATACCACTATCAGCCGATTCCGCGTGTGACCAGCTCCGATGCTTCGGTCCCCGGGCAGCCCCGTTTTGATCCTGTGCCTACCGCGGTGCGCGATCGCGATTCAATCGCCATCCGCTGGTCGGCACATGACGACAACGATGACCAGCTTGTCTACTCCGTTTACTACCGCGGCGACGGCGAAACGCGCTGGCTGCTGCTGAAGAACAATCTTTCCGATCGCTACTATTCTTTCGACGCCAGTCTTCTGCCGGATGGCGGCTACACTGTGAAGGTCATCGCCTCCGACGCGCCTTCGCATTCGCCCGGAGAGGCGCTCTACGCCGAGCGTGTCAGCTCCCGGTTCGAGGTCGATTCCACCCCTCCAGTGATCGATAACCTTACTGCCGTGCTCGACGAAAAGCAGCTTGGAAAGCAGATTCATGTCCGCTTCCGCGCCAGTGATTCGTTCTCCCCAATCAAGCGGGCGGAGTATTCGCTGGATGGTGGTGACTGGCAGTTTGTCGAGCCGGCGGGCCAGTTATCGGATTCGAAAATGGAAGATTACGATTTTCGCGTAACCCTGCCGCAATCCGAAGCTGCCCCACCGATGATGGCGGAGAGCACGGCGAATGACCACGTTGTGATTGTTCGTGCCTACGACCGCTTTGATAATCTCGCCACTGCAAAAACCGTGATTCGCGGCAAGTAGACCTCCCTAAGCAACGGAGGAGCTACTTCTGTTTCTGTGTGAATATATATCGTGATACGATATATATGTATCGTGATCCGATATATTGATTTATGGAAACAATCACACTTCCGGATTATCAAATGCTCGCCGAATTGCGTCACCAGATCCGCCGGTTTGTGCACTTTAGTGAGCAGGCGGCTCGCAAGGCTCGCATAGAGCCGCGTCAGCATCAACTTTTGCTGGCGTTGAAGGGGCTGCCACAAGATGTGCGTCCCAGTATTGGCGCGCTGGCTGAACGTTTGCAGGTTGAGCCGCACAGCGCTGTGGAACTAGTGAATCGTCTGGCGAAAAAAGGCTTTGTGCGCCGTCGGCGACATGGTAACAGCCGAGATGGCAACAATACAGACCGGCGACAGGTCTTACTCGACCTCACCCCGAAGGGTGAGAAGGTGCTGCGTGATCTCTCCCTGCATCACCGCGCTGAACTACGGACGGCCGGGCCGGCACTGATGGCGGCTTTGCAGGCTGTGCTGAAAGCAGACAAGCCGCAACGAAATATTTGAATACAGAGAGGGAACGACAAATGACTTCTTTAGGCGGCCAACCTGCAGCGGACGGCGGCGACAGAGCTGGCGGTGGTAACGGATCCATGACCGGCTCGGCGGATTTGGACAGTCTCGCCACTCCGGCCCAGTTTCGTATGGTGCTGATCTCGGCCCTCGCGGCCGGTGTCGGCCTGCTTGCTGGCATCGTCGCGTTCTTGCTCTATCGCCTGATCGGGCTCTTCACCAATCTTTTCTTTTATCACCGCTTCTCGTTTGATTTCACCAGCGCGCAGTTTAATCATCTTGGCTTGTGGGTGATTGTGACGCCGGTGCTCGGCGGAATTGTGATTGGCTTCATGGCCAAATATGGCAGCTCAAAAATTAGAGGGCACGGCATTCCTGAAGCGATGGAAGCTGTGCTCACCAATCGCAGCCGCATCCAGCCGCGAGTGGCCATCCTGAAGCCGATTTCTGCGGCCATCGCCATCGGCACCGGCGGCCCGTTCGGCGCTGAGGGACCCATCATCCAAACCGGTGGTGCCTTGGGTTCTCTTATCGGCCAGATCGTGCATACCACGGCCGCTGAGCGCAAAGTGCTGCTCGCTTGCGGAGCTGCCGCCGGAATGTCGGCCACTTTCAATACGCCAATCGCCGGAGTCATTCTCGCGATTGAGCTCCTCTTATTCGAATTCAAATCGCGGTCTTTTATTCCACTCGTCATTGCCAGCGTGCTGGCGACCGCGGTGCATCTGCAACTGTTGGGGGCGGGTCCCATGTTCCAGGTTTCCGCCATGGACTTCGGTGTTCCGCGCGCGCTGCCTTTTTATCTCTTACTCGGAGGCTTGTGTGGCCTGGCGGCGGTCGCTTTCAGCAAGGCGCTTTACTGGGTCGAGGATCAGTTCGAGAAACTTCCCATCGACGAGCTCTGGTGGCCGGCGATTGGCGGCCTCGGTCTGGGCATCATCGGATACTTCGTTCCCCGCGTTCTCGGCGTCGGCTATGACACAATCACCGACGTTCTGAATGCACGCCTTGCTCTCGATCTGCTGCTCGTCGTGATGCTCGCCAAGGCCGTTGCGCTGGTTGTCTCCCTTGGCTCGGGAACGTCGGGCGGATTGCTCGCTCCAATATTCATGTCGAGCGCGGCCATGGGCGGCGCATTTGCCATGGTGCTCAACCACATCTTTCCGAGCGCTCATCTCTCGCCCGCGGCGTTTGCGCTAGTGGCAATGGGCGCCGTGTTCGGAGCCGCTTCCCGCGCGACTTTCACATTCATCATCTTCGCCTTCGAAATTACTCGCGACTACAACTCCGTGTTGCCGCTCATGCTGGTTTGCGTGATCGCCGACGGCATTGCCATGCTGCTGATGCCGCATGCGTCGATCATGACCGAAAAGCTGGCGCGTCGAGGCCTCCGCATTCATCAGGACTATGAAACTGACATCATGCAGCAGATGCGCGTCGCGGAGACGATGGACCGCCGCACGCCTACCATTGCCGCAAGCACAAGTGTGGGTGAACTGGCAGAGCGCATTGCGCGGCGCGATCCCGAAGTCTCCCGTCATCAGGCCTTGCTGGTGGTGGATGATAAAGAGCAACTCCAAGCCATCATCACCCGCGGCGACATTTTCCGCGCTCTTGAGCGCGAGCCCAGCGGATCTGCATCGGTTCGCGAGAGTGGCTCATCGAGGCTGATCGTTACTTATCCGGACGAGACTCTGTCCGAAGCCAGCTACAAGATGCTGCGCTACGACATAGGCCGTCTGCCAGTGGTTGACCGCGCGAACCCAAAACAAATTGTGGGATATCTCGGCCGCCCGAACATTATGGCTGCGCGATTGCGGCGGATGGAAGAAGAGCACGTGCGTGAACCGGGGTGGATGGGAGGGCGCGTTCAGAGGAATGGCGAATAATCTGCTTTGGGAAACGCCAAACAATTTCAAAAGCAAAGCCGCGAATCTGATTTTCGCGGCTTGCTAACCTCTTGCCTTTTTACTGCTGCGCAAAAATGACAGAGCTCGGAGTCCCACCGGTGGTGCCGATCATCATGAAATCCGTAATTACCGAATTCGTAGAATCGAAGTCGATGGCATAGATCACGGACGTAGCCGGAGCTCCGGCGGTTAGCGTATTAATGCCGGTGCCGAGAAAGGTCATGGTGTACGTGCCAGTTAGCGTTTGATTGCTGGGGTTCTGTGTTCCTGCGACGTTGTAGACTGTATTTCCGGGCGAGGTGAGTAGCAAGTTTTGCACCACAGGTGTAATGCTCGGACTACTGTTGCTGATCGTCGCCGCGGCGTAAATGCCTGCCATCTCCGATGGAGCGTAGCTGCCGCTTTCTTTCACGGGCTGGGGATACATGGCCCCCGTCAACACTGCGGAACTGGACTGATCAAGTAGAAAACCACGATTCGATCCACTGGCGTAAAGAACGATCGGAATCGCCGGCACCACGGGGCTCGCGTTCGGATTGCCCAGCATCTGAAATATGTAACGTCCGATGTTGCCGCTGCTTGCCACGTAGGTGTACGTGAATTGTGAGTTCGGTGTTGACGTCGGCTCCAACGAAATAATCGTTCCGTCATTGTTTTGGTCGAAGTTGCCAATGAATCCGCCCGTCCCCCCTGTTCCGCTGGACGTGCCATCGGTGTTGCCGACTGTGAGCGAGACGTTTGCATTCGCTCCGGTCAATGCTGAAACCGATGGGCCGTCGAATGCCGCATTGTTATAGCCGGAAGTCATCGGTACCTGATAGACCATAGATCCGGAAACGGCCGGATTCGTCGCTGGTGGGTCGATAGAAATAGCATAAAGTGTCAGCGAGTTTGGGCCGGTCTTCGTTTGTGCTGTCCCAGTAGAAACATAAAAGTCGAAGGTAAGCGTCTTGGCGCCGGCGGTCAGCGCCATGGTCCACGACCCATTGGCATTGAGCATGTAACTACCCGTAACGCTGCATGGAGGCACGCCGCAAACGCTGGTCGTTGAGCCATTGTCGTTAGAATCGAGCAAACCACCGGTAATAGTTCCACCGGTTCCATTTGAGTTTGGAGTCATAGGCAGCAAGCCCACATAGCCAATCCGGTCAGCGTTAGAGTCCACGCCAGTGAAGCCGAAAGCAAATGTCTGAGCACTGGAGTTAAAGGCTGAGTTCCCGGACAGCTTCTGCATAGTGCCGGCGCCTTTTCCCGCACCGTCGGACTCAATCATCCGAATGATGCCAGCGGAGGTTAGAACAGCGGTGTACTGGCTGGTGGGAGCTCCCGTTAAAGCCAGCGTGAGCGTTCCCAGATTGTTGTTGTTAGAAATTGGAGCGAATGAGACGGAAGAAATAGGGTATTGGTGGGGGCCGGAGGCATTCTGTACATCCTCAACGCCCGACGTGATCGTGCCATTCGAGGCAATGATGAAGCTTCCCGCTGTGGCAATTGAATTGTTGCTGTTGTCATAACCAGAAAACTGGAACGAGTATATGCCCGAAGGCAGTCGCGAGGCCACGACTGCAACCTTGGATTGACCAACGGTGGCTTCCGACGGGGGCAGCGTAGAGGTTGCCGACACGACGACGCTCGCGGTGGAGGCGGGTGCAGTGTAGACCGCGATATCCGAATTGTTTGGGTTTGACGTAAGGTTTCCACAAGAGCCAGTTGGCGTGCAAGACCATGTAAAAGTTTGCGGCGCATCATCGGGCACAGCGACCGCAGTGAATTGTTGAACTAGATTCTCACCCACATTCACCGTTGTCGGCGTCACGACAGGCGTGACCAATTGAATGGTGATTAGGTCATTGCCCGTGGCTGTGTTGTCGGCCGTGGAGGTTGCCGTGATCGTCACGGTCGCCGGATTTGGTACTGACGACGGCGGCGTATAGACGCCCGTGCTTGAGTTGATCGACCCGCAAGGATTTGGAGTGCCAGTACAGGCACCACCGCTCAGGCTCCAGGTAACGGTTTGGCTCGTGGTGGCCGGCTTTACCGTGGCTGTGTATGTTACGGGCGGCTGATTCGGATAGACCACCGGAATGCCGCTGACGGCAACCGTGATCCCACTGCCCTCACCGTTGCCGCCCTTGGCGCAGCCAACAGCCAGAGCCAGACTCAGTAGTGCCACCGCAAACAGACATTTATTTATCATGATCAGATCTCTTTGAACCTGCGTGGAGATCGCGCCGCCGAGAACACGGTCCTATTCTCGGACCTATTCGCTAAGTAGGAGCAGTCGTAAGGCCGATTTGTTATTCAAATCAGCAGCTTACAAATGTACCTGAATTCAAGGCACTTGTCTGTGTCGGAAGGATACTTAGAAGTGCAGGCGAACCCATCATCCTGCGCAAGGAATTGCAGCTTTCCGGGATGTACTTACACGGCTAGCAATGCACACTTACGGGTGGTGAACAAGAGCTGATGAATGAGTATTTTGTCGGAGATTGTGAGGCGTGGAAACTGGAGCGCGGAGACTTATCCCGCTGAGCGATTCTGCCTCTAAAATATCGCGCCAAGATCGAAGACAAGAAACCCAAGACTAACAACTTTGAATTCGCGCCTACTGCATATCTCCGCCCATTGGCACGTAGCGAAACTTCCGGCCGTCGAAGAACAAGGCGGAGCTGTTGCCAAATTCACCTGCTTCTTCAATGTACAGAGCTTCGATCGTTCTCTTTCGCAGCTTCATTTTCTTAACGGCGATCGTCTTGTAGGGCAAATTCACAATCACGTACTTTGCTTTCGGAGCTGCTGAATGCCAGGTATCCTTGCCCGTGCCATCAACAACCAGAACCACAAGTCCGCGGTTGGTCGGATCACCCTCGCTGAAGGTGGTCGTCATCCGGGGATCGCCATAGCCAAAAAAATCGTTGTACGGATCCATCACCGTGTAGTTGTGCTCCCCTTGATCAAGCATCGGATTCTTGCAACGCGCGGCAATCACCACGTCTTCGACGCCATCGCCGTCCAGGTCGCCGAACACGGGTGCGATTTCCGGCAGTAACGTGAACTCCTTGCCAAACTGTTGTTGCACGAACTCGTTGTCGATTTTGGGAGATGTGGATTGCGCTTGTCCGAGAGCTGGATTCAACATCGCGAAACCGAACGCCAGGAGTAACAATACTTTTCGCATGAGCCCACTTTATGCCTTAGCCGTCACCCTGGGGAGGTAACGAAAGTCACCTTGCCGCGTGGTTGCGAGACGGTATGCGAAAGAGGTGGCAAAAAGATTTTGCGAGAATAAGGAGAGATGTCAATTCCCCTTGAAGTGCTCCCATCCCTGGGCTTTGAGCCGTTTGCTCTCGCCATCCGCGCCAATCAGACGCATCCCAGCGGATCGTGTGGTGCGCCCGATCCGCGTCACTCGAACTCCCGCGACCTCGGGTGGTATTGGCTTGGAGGACGTAAATAGCAGTTCATAATCGTCGCCGCCGTTCAACGCGAACTCGAGTGCGACCCGCTTTTTCTCCAACTTTAATCCAAGCTGTGCCCGCGGAATCGCCTCCGCTTCAATCTCCGCGCCCACATGGCTTTCCTCGCAGATGTGTTCGAGATCCGTCGAAAGTCCGTCGCTCAAATCGATCATGGCAGAAGCGAGACCTTTTTGGCGCAGCCATTGTCCAACCGCGACCCGTGCTTGAGGATGAGAGCGCCCAGAGAATCTCCGGGAATGCCCAGCGTCCACCGGTTTAGATTTCTCTAACTGCGCCAGCGCAGCGGCGGAGCCACCCAACTCTCCGGTGACGTAAATGTACTCGCCAGCCTCTGCGCCCGAACGGAGCACTGCCTTCCCCTTGGGGACCGATCCCACCACCACAATGTCTGCCTGTATTCCGCCGGCAGACTGTGCCGTGTCGCCGCCAGCCAGCGGAACCTTGAATTCGTTCGCCAAATTCAGCAATCCTTTCAGGAAGCGGTCCACCCACCGCTGCGGAACATCGCGAGAGACAGCCAGAGATAAGAATGCTGCGCGCGGCTCGCCACCCATGGCGGCAATATCACTCAGCCCGCGAGTCAGGCAGCGGCGGCCGACTAACTCGGGAGGATGCCAGTCCCGTCGAAAATGGACATTCTCGATGCTGAAGTCGGTGGTCACCAGCAGTTCATGCCCTGGAGGAACGCGCAGCACGGCGCAGTCGTCGCCGATGCCAGCTACCACCGATGCACCTCCGCGGGCGGAGTGGCGAATTTGCCTGATCAGTTTCTTTTCGCTAAACGGCATGTCCGTCGGCATCTTCGATCAGCACCTTGATAACTATACCCTTACTGCCAGAGGTCACTCGACCCCTCTTACTGGGGTAATTTGGCCATCTGGGCACTGCCAACCCAGAGGCGTTGGTAACCATCCAAAAGGACGTAGGGAGGTTGACAGGGGGGAACCATGTTTGTTACGTTTAACTCGCCGTTCACAGAAACTCTGGCCGAAACAAGTACTGCAACATGAATCAGTTGCAGCAGAATTGCATTTCGGCTTGACCTGGTTCCGTAGGATAGACCCGTAGTGTAGGCACGTGGTCTTAGGGTAGAGCCAGCCCGCTCCTGGCGTCGCTGGTGGAATCAGGATTCCTAGCCCCGAGCATGACAGTTCCGCTCTGGCAGGAATTCCGAAGCAAAATCTCTTTGCCGGAAGTAGGATATTGCGTAAACGATTTTACATATTTTTCGTAGCTCGAGACGAAGCTGGACAGCTTCGCAAGATCACCATTCCCGTCCAGTATTTGTATGTTCTTCTAGCGGGCGCGGCAATCGGCGCGCTCTGCCTCACAGGAATTGCTAGCTCTTATACCAGGATGTTGGCAAAGGTCTCGCACTATAACCAGCTTCGCACCGAGCAGGATGAGCTCAAAGACCGTTATTCGCGTCTGGAGCAGGTTGCCAAGGAACGCGACATTCAGGTAGCTTCTCTCGGCTCTTTGGCGAGCGAAGTTTCGGCACTATACGGCCTGAAATCTGATCCCGCGATGGTCGCCGCTTCCAGCGAGCAGATTCAAGAAGCGCAGGTCCACTCTTCACTCGATCAGCTTTACGCACTGAAACATACGGCCCTGACGGGCGCTGCGAGCGTCGGCATTTCACTCGGCTTGACCAAGAACTCGACTACGGCCGACTGGATCCGCGCCAACTCGGCTCCAAATCTATGGCCGGTCGAAGGGCAGATAACGGGCTCCTTCGGCGAGCGCATCGATCCGTTCAATGGAGAAGGCGCCTTTCACTCGGGTATCGATATTTCGGCCGTTGTCGGCTCGTCGGTGATTGCTCCGGCTGATGGCGTCGTGACCTTTGCGGACTTCCTGGGCGGCTACGGCCGCGCCATCATGCTCGACCACGGCCACGGCATCACCACCCGCTACGGCCATCTTTCCAGCTTCGCCGTCACCGCTGGACAATACATCCATCGCGGTGACACCATCGGCTACGTAGGCTTAAGCGGACGCTCCACGGGTCCGCATCTTCACTACGAAGTTCGCATCAACGATGCTCCCGTAAACCCCTACAAATATCTGCGGCTGACTGTGGCACATGTGGGCGGCCTTACTGCTGGTGAGTAAGCTCGAAATTCCTTCAGGAAAACATTTGGCGCGACGCTTCGTGCGCATAAGCTTGTGTGGAAGCGTTTCTGGATAGTGCGATAGGCATCCAAAACGGGCGGCCGCGGAGGCTTAGAACTCTAATTCGGCAATCAACTTCAAGAGTCGAAGAAGTGTTGTGCGTTCTTCCGGAGTCAGTTCTTTTCGGAGTTTATCGTCAGCGGCGATCCTCGCATTGATCAGGCGTTTCCTGTATTTGTGGCCTTTTGGAGTCAACGTAACGTGAATTGCTCTGCCCGATTTTGCTTTTCTCTCCGCCACAAGCCCTTCCTGAACCATTGACTTGATGGCTCGGTGCACGACGGTTCGGTCGATACCGAGAAGTGTGGCGATTTGATTCTGATTGAGCGCGGCACCGCCCCGGAGTGTGGATAGGATGAAGCCACGAGTCGCAGAGCACCGAGTTTTTCGTTCAAGTCTCTTACCGACTGAAAAATAGGCTGCCGCAACATGGGCAAGTACTGAGTCCCGTAGGATGTCTTGAGGAATATCCTCCTTTGGAACATCCTTGCTTGAACCAGTGATCACAGTCCGGTCGATCTTCGGAACGACGATCATAGGACGGTTACCGTCGCATCGAGAGGTCGCCGCCACTGAGGCGGTTCCGCATAAGCAGACGATTTCTTCCCGATCGCAATCACCATCACAATTTCATGATACCGGATCGACAGTCCGAGAAATCTGGACAGTCTGCGGCCATCGAATCCTTCCATGGGGCACGTGTTGAGTCCCAGCGCTTCGGCGGCAATCATCAGATTCTCACAGGCCAACGATGTACTCTTCGTCGCCCATTTAAACACGTCCTGTCGAAACACTGGCGGCATCCCCATCGTCTTCCACAAGTTCAGCAGTCGAAAAATCGCCCACTTGACCGCACCGAAAATACCGAACGGTCCTGGCATGAACAGGATCCGGCCGATCTTTGCCGTCCGCTCGTAGTCTCGGACTTTGGCGTGGCTGAAGCCGCTCCTGCGCATCCACTCCAACTGGGCTTGCGAGGTCGCTGCCAGCGAGCCGATGTCGGCCACCGCAACCACCAGCGCCGACGCCGTTGCCGCAGGCGTCTGTCCCATGCAGAGTTTCGCCGCGGTTGCTTTTCTGGGCGACGATTCCACCCAAAAAAACCGGTACGGTTGCGAATTGAAACTGGAGGGAGCATGGCGGGCTGCATCGAGGATTTGCTCACGCAATGCTTGTGGGATTTCGATCGGCTCAAACGCCTTAACTGCTCGCCTATGGAGGAGCGCTTTCAGAATTTCGCTCATGGGGTAACCTCCTATGTTGCTATTGCAACATAAACATGTTGCAAGTGCAACATACAAATGCAGCGCCGGTGCTGCGATTGAGTTTAGACTGCGGTACCTAAAGGATTCCGGGCCAGAAGTCGGCTTCTAGGAGGTTGGCTCCAACAGGGGTTTTCTACGTCCGCCGGGCGGCAGATTGACGGTGGAAACGAAAATTGCCTGCGAGTTGGCGTTTATGTTCTACGCCTTGAATGCAACGGTCCACCCTCTATCCAGGCTAGCTAACTCTTGCCTTCTTCACTTCCTCAATCAGCGGCGGCACAATATCAAATAAATTTCCGACGACGGCGTAATCCGCGATCTCAAAAATCGGCGCCTCGGAATCTTTGTTGATCGCGACGATGCTGCGTGCGCCTTTCATGCCGACAATATGCTGGATCGCTCCTGAGATCCCAAGCGCCAGATACAGTTTCGGAGCGACCGTCTGTCCCGACGAGCCAATCTGCCGGTCCATCGGGAGCCATCCGTTATCGCAGATTGGACGCGATGCGGCGAGTTCGCCGCCGAGTGCGTCGGCCAACTGTTTGGCCAGTTCGATATTTTTTTGCTCTTTGATGCCGCGACCCACCGACACAATAATTTCAGCTTGCGTCAAATCAACTGCCTGCTTGGCTTCTTTGAAAACTTCCTGCGGATGATTGCGTACCACGCCATCCGGGATATCGATATTTATCGTTTCAATTGGAGCCGCAGCCGCACCTGTCTCGACTTTGTCGGCACGGAAGGAGCCATTTTGAAAGGTGACAAAGCAAGGTCCCGAGCCCACAAAACTCACGTCGGCCACAAACTTTCCCTGAAACATTTGCCGTGTGAACAGCAATTTGCCGCCTTCGTACTTATATCCGATCACATCGCTGATGGCCGTGGTTTGCAAGGCCGTCGCCAGCTTCGGCACAAAATCGCGCACCTGATAGGTATGCGGCATCAACACGAGCTTTGCTGGATGCTTCTCCAGGAATTGTTTCAAGGCATACACAAACGCATCTGGGGTGTAAGGCTCCAGCTTTGCCGACTCGACGGCATAGACTTTGGCTACTTGTTTCGCGGCCACTTCGCCTGCGATCGCAGCTACGCCAGAACCAACGACGGCGGCTTCCAGCGTCCATCCCTTCTGAGCAGCAATCGCCTGCCCCGCAAAGATTGTCTCCCAGGAGACGCGGTTGAGTTTTCCTTCACGTTGTTCAACGATTACAAGAATTGTGTCAGCCATAAAGTCAGGATCTCAGGTCTTAACTTTCAGGTTTAAGCTCTCTTTTTTAATGTCTCTACAAAAAATGTGTGGTTGAGACGCGTCTTGCGACAATCTCAGATTACTCGCAATTCGTTCTTCAATTTATCCACTAGCTTCTTTGCTATTTCTGCCGGAGGGCCTTCGAGAAACTCTGTGTTTTTTGATTTCTGTGGAACATATAGCTTCTCGATCTTCTGCAGATTCCCGCCCACGGCCGATTGCACCTCGGCCAGGGTTACCTTGCGCATGGGCTTGGTCTTCGCTTGCTTGATCCCGATCAGTGTCGCGTAGCGCAGTTTGTTGATGCCCGACTGAATAGTCAGCACGGCGGGTAAGGGCACGTCGACGAACTGAAAAAATCCTGCTTCCAACTCGCGCTTTACGCGGATCCCCGCGTCAGTCTTTTCAATCGCCATGATGATGGTGGCGTGGGGCAATTCCAAAATCTGCGCCAGAATCACACCCGTCTGCGCGTAGCCATAATCGTCCGACTGCAGGCCGGTGAGGATCAGATCGAACTTTTCGTCCTTGATCGATTCGGCGATCGCTCGCGCCGTGTTGTAGGCATCGAAGCCAACAAAAGCATCATCCTCGAGGTGGATCGCCCGATCTGCACCCTTCGCCAATGCCTCGCGCAATACCTGCGACGCCCGCGCCGGGCCTGCGGTAATGACTACCACCTCGCCCTTGTGCTTTTCCTTTTGCCGCAGTGCCTCTTCGAGGGCGAATGCGTCCGGCTCGTTGACTTCATAGGAAACATCTTCGCGGATCCACGTTCCCGCCTCATTTAGCTTGAGCGGAGCGTCCTTCTGCGGCACCTGCTTCATGCAAACCAAAATCTTCACGAATCAACTCCCATCCCAGTGCATTCCCGGCAATGCCAGCCCGGTAGAGGCCAAACTCAAAAGTATAAACGAGTAGCTGGAACGCTGACAGCGCACGGACACGTATACTCGGCCCGCTAAACTCTGCACGGAGGTAATCTTGACCGCGTTCTTCCCACTTGCCATGCTGATGTATCGTGAAGAAGACTCAGAAATCCCCTAGGAGCGCACGAGCCCCGCGCATCCGCGTCCCCAATAGCGAGCGCGCATTATTCACTGTCGAAGCGACACGCTTTGTTGGAGTACTTCAGCGGCTTTCTCTCACTGGAGGGTCGGCTGTTCTCTCCAAAGGCCCGATTGCTCAAGGGACTATTGGAAATATTGCGATGAATACTGTCTTTGGCAAAGTCAGCGCTCAGATTGAGTTCCTTCACACTGGTGCTGATGGTATCCCGCTCGCGCAAGCGTTCCGCTTTCTCGCCATGGAAGATGCAAGCTCCAAGCGCTTCGCCGCTGCCGCAAAACAGATGGAGAAAGAAGGCTATAGCGATGTTCCGGCATCGAACCCTTCCCCTCTTTCCGCTCCCGCGTCTGAAACGATAGGCATGCTCCTTCACAGCGTTCGACGTCTAGCCGCCACGCTGGTTGCCAACCGCTCCTCCGCTAAGGGTTAGCAACTCACGGACGGGGGATCGAAATGCCAATCCCGTTCTCGGGAGAGGCTCCTTCACCACTCACTCACTGCTGCGGTTGCGGCTGTGGAGGAGGGTTGGGTACCTGGCTGTTCACATTTCTACCCACCTCATTGGCAGGGCGGGATTCAGCGGGCGTCTCGGCAGGACGGTACGTGGAGCTCTGGACCTTACTTTGAGAGTTCAGCGGCTCCATGGAAACCACCTGGTAGTCTCGTTCCTTTTTATCTCCGTCGGGTATTTTCAGATATAAGCGGTCTTTCTTAATTTTGAACTCAGCTTCATGACCGATAGGAAGAACCGTCGCATGCTTCAAATCCAAAGGACGAATGTGGTATTCCATATCGTCCGTCCGGAGCAAATATTGCGGACACAGCTTTTCGTCGGAATTAACGTGCGTGACGCCGATCGATCCATAAATGGCGCCCAGGCCATTGAGCCCTCTTTCCTTGGCGCCGCAAGGAACAGCTTGCATATTTTCCAACATGCCTCGCTGACCTTTCTTGTCCTTTGCGGCTGCGATCGAGGGAACAGCCAGCACCAGCAAGAGCGCAGCGATGAGCGATTTCTTGACATTCATAAACCCTCCCTAAAAGTACCCCTTGCCGCGTGTCAACATCAGGACTTGAATCAGACCTAGAAGAAGTGGAGGACGAAGGATCCGGCCTCCACTTCTGCGTCTCGTCTTCCAGGTCTCGTCCGTCATGCATCTTGCTTACCGACTTGCCCTATTGATTCGGAGTCGAGCTGGTCTTCGGCTTCGGCGTCGGTCCAACAGGCTTTGCGCTGACGCCGCTGCTTTGCTGGATCGAGCTCGAACCCATGACCGCCTGCGGATCTGCCGCCAGCTGCTGGCTCACTGTCGGGTGAGCATTCAGGTATTCATCGAGTTCCGGATGGCTGGCTCGATACTCTTTGCTATTCGCCAATGAAGGGTCATTGGAGAGATCGGCTGCGACTTTGGAGTGACCGCCCAGGAATTCGCCAAAGCTTGCCATCTCCCCACGATTACGTTCGTCGCGGTTGCCGGCATTCATCTGATTGCCGTGATCGCGATCGTAGCGATCCTCATCCCGCATGAAGGCGACGGGGTTCGAACGAAATTGATCGGCGACATCGGGATGCGTTTTCAGATATTCCTGCAGAGCAGGATGTTCTGAAACCCACTGCCGGTTGTCGATTAGCGAAGGATCCTTGCGGAGCTGTTCGGCGACTTCCGGATGGCTGTCCAGGAAACGGCTCATGTCGGTCACTTCGCGCCGAGTTATTCCGTAACCGCCATCTTGCCGAGCCAGGCGATCCTCATCCCGCATAAATAGGTTCGGGTCTGAGCGGAATGCCTGAGCAACGTCGGGGTGTGTGTGCAGATAGTCCTGCAGAGCAGGGTGATCTGCGACCCAACGCCGGTTATCGATGAGCGAAGGATCCTTGCGGAGCTGCTCGCCGATCTCCGGATGACTATCCAGGAAATTATTCATGTCCGCTATTTCTCGACGGGTGATATCGTCTTGCGGACCAGGGTTTGGAGCTGGCCGGGGCGTCGGGCCCACTGGCGTCGGATCCGTTGAATTCGAGGTCGGCGGCGCCGGCTGCATCGGCTGCGCGGTCTGTTCACCTGGCGTTTGACCACTTGCGGTTTGTCCACCTACAACCGTACCAACCGAGGACAGCATTGCGAGAGAAAGTAACGGCGCGAAATAAGCGCGTGCGTATCGTTTCGTCTTGATTGCGTTATCGTTAGTTGCTTTATCCACAAAACCTCCTGTAATGGCGAGCATGTGGCTCACTGAGAGGAGAATTGCATGCTGCCTGCCAACGAGGTCTCGCGGAGTATATCTCGGGAAGAATCAGTAGCTTACAGACGACGGTTGGGAGCTTATGAGAAATTACTTGCAGGCAAATTCTGCTCTTGGGGAGAAAATTCGCGGTACAGGGTCGACCCTAGTACGTCTTAAGTGCAGGAAGAAAAGCGACTTAGTGATTTAAGGCTTCTAATCGCCAAATATTCCCAAATGAAGACACTCAACGGCCACCGGCGGGCAAGCCATCCTGCAGAAACGCGACACTCTGCACACCTGTTATCTCGAAGCGCTTACGGCAGCGGATGTTCTTGCACATCATCATGTCATCTCGTCGCAGCATGTACGATTGCGCCTTCGCGAACTTTGCGCGATCGCGATCATCCGCGCGCGACGGCAGATTTTTCTTCTTCATACGCACCAGCCACTGGATCTCATACTCCGCCGATTGATGGCAGTGGGGGCAACTTAAGTTCGCCGGCTTCTTATCGGATCGTTCGTCAAAAAATTCGCGCTCATCCATAAATATCAGGCCTCTGACAGCAGACAACGCGGCGCGTGAAATGGCGAACAGTCGCCGCGAACTCCCGCTTACTTTTACGATTATTGCACTTTTGGGGATCGAATGTGCGAAGATCCGGGCATCACGTCTATGCCGCATAAGCGCAAGAAAAAAGCTTTCTCCGCTGCGAAAGTTGTCCGTGAAATGGCCCGCGAGCGCGTGGGAAGTCCCAAACCTTCCCAGCTTGTTCGCGCTAAAAAGAGCAAGCCCGAGAGGCATAAGCCTACGCTGGGCAAATTGCTTAGTGATGAATAGAGGCAGATTTTTGTACGGCTGACTAGAAGGTTGCGCTCACAGCAGTACCGCCCACAGGTATGGTGACTACGCAAGTGTTGCCCGTAAAACCGGGACAATTCGCCCAGGTCACGGTTGGTCCGTTCGCTGTAAGCAAGACCGAGGCTCCCACGCTATAAGTTGACACGCATGTTCCCCCGGTTGCCGAGCAACTGATTGCGGCTGGGAGGCTGGTAACGTTCCCAGGCCCGACGACTCCAACTGCTAATGTCGCAAGCTTGCCGCCACCTGGGCAGAGCGGATTGCTGGGATCGTCCACGATCGCAGTTGCAGTGGCGACAACAATATTACCCGCGCCACCTGTACCTTCGGGCGCAGTGGCCATGATGTCGACGCCACCGCATCCACCTTGCCCGTAAGGAGACACCAAGCCCTGGTTCATGGTGACTACATTCGCAAAATCAACTGTCCAGGTCGCCTGTTTCGTAATGTCTATTGTGGCTGGAGGATGGATAAATGTGCCGATAGCGGTGAACTGTTCCTGCGCCGAAGTGCTCGGCGTTAAGAAGGTAAAAGTCTGTGGCTGGATCTGTATACTCACCAGTTTCTGGTCGTGTCCGCAACTCGGCAGACTCAACGCCGCTACCACCGCCACCAGTGCGCCCAAGACGAGTCCAATGTAACTCCGCTTCATACCCACCACTCCTTCAGGCAAGTTTCGGCCTCGCCTAGTTATTAGGTCAATGTTCTCAAATAATGTTCTGAAACCAAGGAAACTTGAAATCTAGCGGAAGAATCCCCAAAAAGCAAGAAACGGAGTCACGTTATCGGTATGTGACCATCAGCTCTCGATGAATTCATTTCGACGAGCCGTCTATTTCGAGAGCGGACGATTAGATCTGCGATCTTCTGCGCTTAGCATGCCCTGTCCCAAAGGATACTTCGCCTACATCGAGAAATGACATATAAGCGAATCAGAGGGCTAGTGTGCTGTTTTCGGGAAGATTGGCCGTTTGTTTGTTGGCCATCGGCGTCGCAACCAGTATTCCGAGATGCTATGCGGCGCAGCAAGGCAATCAGTCGGATTCGATTGAATCAACTCGGCAACAGGCCAATGCCCATAGTGTGCCCGGTGCCGCGGATTCGGCCAAAATGCCAGACCCTGCCCGCAATTCCAAGGACATTGGATCAACCTATGTTCCGTTAGACAGTTGGATATATCCGGCTCTCGATCGCCTCGCCGCATTAGGTTATGCGGACAGAGGATTCGAGGGCATGCGCCCGTGGACTCGCACGGACTGCGCAAGAATGCTGGCGCGACACAGAGAGGCTCTGAGAGCATTTCATCCTCTGAGCGAAAATGAAGACGCAGAAGATTTGCGGAGTCGCCTCGAAGCGGAATTTTCCTATGAAATAGGATTGCGAGATGGCCAGCGCAACCTAAACGCAAACTTGGAATCGATGTATGCCAGGGTTGTATCGATCAGTGGCCCAGCCTTAACCAACAGCTACCATTTCGGCCAAACGGTTTCTTATGACTTTGGCCGTCCCTTTGAACAAGGCACTAACGGACAGGCCGGCGGCGCCTTTCGTGCCGAAGCTGGACCCTTCGCGTTCTATGTCCGCGCCGAATATCAGCATGCGCCTTCTGCTCCGGCTCCTTCAGCGGCTGTCCTCAATGTGATTGCGCTCAAAGATGAGGTGCCTGTTCCTCCCGATGTCGGCGTCGGCGGAATCAACCGGCCGCGCGTACTGGATACATACATCGTGATGAAATTGAGCCCGTTGAAGTTGGACAACTGGCAGCTGTCGGTCGGCCGACAGAGTCATTCCTGGGGACCCGGTCTCGGCGGCGCTTTTTTACTGAGTGACAATGCCGAACCGGTCGACATGATCGAGTTCGTCAACCCGGAACCGGTCCGTCTGCCGCTATTCTTGAAGTTCCTTGGTCCTGTCCGGGTCGATCAATTCCTGGGAAGGCTGGCAAATCGCACCGATCATTCCAACCCCTGGATTTACGGCCACAAAATTACCTTTAAGCCCTTGTCTTGCCTCGAAATCGGATATGGACGCCTGACCACACTCGGAGGCCGTGGCGGGGATCCATTCACTCTGGGTAATTTCACGCTCAGCTATTTTGGTCAAGTGAGTCATAAGCTTAATTCCGTTCCGGGCGAGAACAATAATGAGATGGACTGGACGTTTTATGTCCCGAAGGTGCGGAACTACATCGTTCTATACGGCGAAGTGTATGCTTTTGACGACTTCATCGCGTGGGTTCGGCCCGCGGCTTATCCATTTCGTCCGGGAATCTACATCACTCGCATTCCGGGAATCCCCAAGCTCGATCTCCATATTGAAGCCGCAAACACGCAGGCTCCGGGATGGAATAGTGGGAGCGGCGGCAATGAGGGACAGGTGGTTTATTTCAACAGCAGCTATCACGAAGGGAACACCAACAATGGTTTTTTGATGGGCAACACGGTTGGCCGCGACGGCCAGACGATTCAAGGCTGGCTAACTTACTGGGCATCGTCTAGAAATACTTTCCAGCTCATGTACAAAAATAATTTTGTCGATCCCGCTTTTATTCCGGGAGGGGGCGCCTGGCAGGATTACTCTCTGCAAAATGAGTTTCATCGCCGGTCAGGCTTCTACGTGAAGAGTCAGTTGCAGTATGAGCGCATCTCACACTATCCCTTACTTTTTAACGGACGGCAGCAAAATGTGACCGCAATTTTTGAATTTGGGTTTACGCCCGGCAACAAAAAACGCGAGCAACAAAGCAATAACGCGGATGCTCGGACCTCCAACCCTTTATCTAGGCCTGCGTTCGCGAAACAATGACCCATACTGTGCCTCTACCATTGCAGTAACGGCATTCGTCCAGTCCCATCGACTTCCCCGTTCCGCGGCATTCCAGACAGTTGGCGACAAGGTTGAGTTGCTGTAACGAACTCTCTGGGAGCTTGGCTGGGTCTTTGAAGATTTCTGCATGGTGGTGGGCTCGCAGCCAGAAGACCAGTTTGCTTTCCATGTCTTCGCGATCCTTTGCGAGGAGTTGCGCGGAGCGCTGCAGCCACCATTCATGAATGCAGCCATAGCAAACCAGATCGCCAGCATCGAAAAGCGATCCTGGATCAGAGCGGCGTAGAAATCTCTTACACCAGGAACAAGCATTCACGCCAAGCAGGTTCAAGGCTTCTTTGAGACGACTAAGCTCGGATTCGTGTCGTTTCAGGACATCGTCTGGTGGTGAGTCGGAATGGTCTGGCATTAGCCTGGCTCCCGCACAAAGGCGCAGGCATCAAGAATACACAATCTGTGGTTCAACCGGAGCGATTGCGGACGGCGCAAGCGAGACTAATCCACGTGCTCGCCAACCTCAAACCCTTCCTCGGCAGCGGGTAGCACGTCGCGTTCGCCCGCGATCCATACATATAAGGTTGGCAATAGGAAGATGCTCATAATGAGTGCCGCGATGAGGCCTCCGACAATAACGATCGCGAACGGGCGCTGCGAGTCGGAACCAATCGCGTGAGAGAGAGCGGCCGGGAGTAATCCTAGAGTCGCCACCAGCATAGTCATCATGATGGGTCGCAACCTTAGAACAGCTCCTTCAACGGCGGCGTCTTCTATGGGATACCGTGCCGCTCGCAGCTGATTGATGTACTCCAGCATGATGACTCCGGTTTGCACCGACACGCCGAATAGCGCCAGGAAGCCCACGCCGGAAGAAACACTGAAATTGGTGCCGCTGAACCAAAGGGCAAGCAGGCCGCCAATGGGGGCGATGGCAATGTTTGCCATAATCAAGAGCGCCCATTTGAATGATGAGAACATCGTGTAAAGGATGACAAAGATGATGAGGATGGTGATAGGGAGCACGATCATCAGCCGTTCGTTGGCCCTTTTCTGGCTCTCGTATTCTCCTTCCCAATCGATGCTGTATCCAGTCGGCAACTTCACCTGCTCGTTTACTTTCTTAATTGCCTCTTCCACCGTACTGCCAAGGTCGCGACCGCGGACGCTATATTTGATGGCAACATAACGCCGATTGCCCTCGCGATAGACTTCAGAAGCGCCGTCAGTCAGTTGAATCTTGCAGAGCTGTCCGAGCGAGACCCGTTCGCCGGAGGGCGATAACAGGCGAATATTTTCGATCGCCTCCTGCGTATCGCGATATTTTGGCAGGTAGCGCAGAGTGAGGTCGTATCGTGCTTCGCCTTTGAGCACCTGAGTGAGCGCGTTCCCGCCAACCGCGGTCTGAACCGCATCTTGCACGTCGGCGACGTTGATCTGGTAACGAGCGGCCGCCTCGCGATCCACCGTCACGTTCAGGTTGGGTTGGCCGAGGACGCGGAAAACTCCAAGATCTTCAATGCCATTAATTTTCCGCATAATGCCGACGATTTCGTCACTCTTCTGCTCAAGAACTTTCAAATCGTCGCCATAGATCTTCGTGGCCAGCGCGCCTTTCACTCCACTCACGGCCTCTTCCATGTTGTCTTCGATGGGTTGGGAGAAGCCCCAGACGACACCCGGAATTTTGTCGAGCTCGCGTCCCATGGCGGCGATCAATTCGTCTTTATCTTCATGGAAGACAGGACGCCACTGGTCTTTCGGCTTCAGATCAACGAAGAATTCGGTGTTAAAAAATCCAGTCGTATCCGTTCCATCATCCGGCCGACCAACCTGGCTTGTGCACTGCGGAACCTCGGGAAAGGAGCAAAGAACGATTCGGGCCTGGTTCGAGACTCGTATACCCTCATCCGGCCCGGTGCTGGGAGCAAGCGTTCCACGCACCCACAATGCGCCTTCATCTAAATGAGGCAGGAATTCGGAACCAATCGCGCCGCTGAAACCAAGATACCCCCCCACCATCATCATGAATACGCATACCCCGATGGTGACCGCACGATGACGAATGGCCCAACGAACAGAGGTGCGATACCGCGCGATCAAGAATTGCATAACGGGGTTGTGCCACTCGCTCGCTCCCTTTTGGAAAGCGAAGCTGGCCAACACTGGAGCGATCACGATGGAGAAGAGCAAGGCTCCGAGCAATGCGAAAGCCACGGTCCATGCCATGGGATGAAAAAGCCGGCCCTCGACGCGTTGCAGCGTGAAGATCGGCAAATACGCAGTAATGATAATGGCGATGGCGTAAAAGACTGGACGTTGCACTTCGTGCGAGGCTTCACTGATCTTCTCGCGCGCGGTCTTGACTCCATTCTGGTGGCCTAAGTGGCGAACGATATTTTCGATCATGACCACCGCGCCATCGACCACCATGCCAAAATCCAAAGCACCCAGAGACAGAAGATTGGCAGGGATGTGCCTCAAGTCCAAACAGATGGAGGCAAACAAGAGCGAGAAGGGAATCGTCGCGGCAACGATAAGCGCGCCCCGAATATTGCCAAGAAATATAAACAGGATGATCGATACCAGGATCATCCCTTCGGTAAGGTTGTGAAGCACGGTATGACTGGTGAAGTGGACCAGATCGCTGCGGTCGATGAAGGGAACGATCTTTACACCCGGCGGCAAAATATGATCGTTCAGCTCCTTCACTTTGTCATGGATGCCCTGCAATGCCGAGTCTGCCACTGCGTTCTTACGCAATAGCACGATGCCCGACACGACGTCGTCGTTGTCGACGATCTTGCCGTCCTGGCGCAGAATTGCACCGTCGCGGCCGTAGGGACAAGCACTGCAGGCCCGCGCGAACTGGCCCAGCCGAATCTTCGGACCTTGCGAAACCACCGCAATATCCTTCACCCGGATAGGCGTGCCATTCTTGGTCATGATGACGGTGCGTTCGATGTCCTGGGAACGGTCGATCATTCCAACCGAGCGGACATTGATCTGCTGCAGTCCTTCTTGTATGAAGCTGCCACCTGCGTTGGCGTTGTTATTGGTGAGTTGCTGTTCAACTTGGGCAAGACTCAATCCGTACGCGATCAGTTTGTTGGGATCCACACGAACCTGATATTCGCGAGTGGGGCCGCCGAAGCTGGAAACGTCGACAATATTCGGAACCGATTTAAAGCTCTTTTCGACGACCCAATCTTCGATGGATTTCAACTCCATCGCGTCGTACGCGGGGTTGGTGCTGTGCAGGGTGAAAAAATAGATCTGGCCGACAGGACTCCAGTCCGTGCCCATTTGTGGCACTACATTCGGCGGCAGCGTGACTTCACTCAGACGTTCCAGTACGCGTTCGCGGTTCCAGTCGTTATCGGATTCATCGTCGAAGATCAGCTTGATGTCAGAGAGCCCAAAGAGCGAAAACGAACGCAGATGGACGACATGCGGGATGCCGTTCATGATGATTTCGAGTGGAATCGTGACTTGCTGTTCGATCTGTTCGGCCGAGATTCCCGGCCATTGCGTAATGACCTCGACGTAGTTATCGGCAACGTCGGGGTAAGCTTCAATCGGCAGGTCGCGGAACGCGACGATGCCCGAGCCAAAGAGCAGCAGGGCTAGACCCAGCACGAGCCAACGATTGTATAGAGCAAAATCAACGACTCGGCGAATCATTCATTGCTCCCATTTATTGCTCCCACCTATTGCTCCAACGTGTTTTGCAGAACCAGAGCGTTTGAGACCACTCGGTCTCCAGCCTTGATACCTGAAACAACTTCCTGCTGGTTGCCCGGAAGCATATTTCCCGTAACCACTTCCAGCCGTTTGAAATGTCCAGAGCCCACTGGCGTGTAAACCCATTCGCGATCATGCAAGTGCAAAATGGCAGCGGCAGGAACTGCGGCCCGCGTTTCAGCCTGTTTACCATAGAAGGTGGCCGTGACGAACATTCCAACCCGCATCACTCCGGGATTGGGGACTTCGAGCCGAACTTTGGCGGTGCGGATATTGGGATCGAGAATCGGCAGAATGTTATCGATACGCGCTTTCAAGACTTTGTTGGGATAAGCATTCAGCCGCACATCCGCATACTCGCCAACATGCACCGCATCAAGATCATTTTCGTAAACATCGCAGACGATCCAGACATAAGAAAGATCAGAAATAGTGAACGGATTGGGAGAGCCCAACCCTTGCACTCCTGACGCAGTGGTAACTTGCTGGTCGGTGATCACCCCCGATATAGGCGCGAAAATATCGACAATGCCCGAGGGATGATCCTTGTCGATGCCGAGAAGCCGCAGTTGCTCGGCTGCAGCATCCAGATCGGCCTTGGCATCCTGCTCCGTGTCCTCGGCTTGTTCGAGAGCGCCCTTTGCGATGGCGCCCTTGTCGTAAAGAATCTGCGCTCGTTCAAGCTGTATACGCGCCAATCGCTCATCGTTCTCGGCCTTGCGATACACCTGATAAGCTCCGGAAACATCGTTGCTCTGAACTCTCAGCAACAACTGTCCCTTCTTCACGGTGTCACCCAGTCGGGCCTTGATCTCTACCACTCGTCCGGCGGCCAGCGAGATCACCGGCACAGCGCGTGTGATGTCGGGCTGCACTACGCCGGTCACATTCAACTCAGGCGAGGCCTTATGCTCGACCGCCGCCACCAAAGGAAACTGGTCAGGGTGATCCACTTTAAAGTTGTTGGCGTCCAAGTCAGGCTCGACGGTTACAGGAGGTGGAGCCTCGGCTTTCGGATCGGCTTTATTTTCTCCGCAGCCGGGGAGAAGCAAGCTCAGGGGCAAGCAGAGAGCCGCCGCCAGCATCGAGCCTCTAAGTTTGGTTTTCATTGGATAACCTCCCGGCCGACGGCCATATTCAGTTGCGCCGCAGCCGTCATGTAGGAGCCAAGCAGGTTCACGTAGTTGAGTTGAACAGTGCGGAAGTCACTTTGTGCGTTTAAAAAGTCGAGCAGTGACGCCCCGCCATGCTGATAAGAAAAGAAAATTGTGTCTCGCACCCGTGTAGCCTGCTGCAGATATTTCGCCTTGTAAGGCCGCAGCAGAATCACGTTGCTGTTTAGCGTGGCGTAGCCCGAGTCGACATCGCTGAGCACGAGCGCTTCAGCGGCGTCGCGCAGTCTTTCATTGCGCGTAATATCCAGCTGAGTGCGCAGTTTCTCTCCCTGGTTACGATCGAAAATGCGCAACGGAATGGCGACACTGACCCCGACCGTGTTTACCGCGAATGGGTTATTGGTGGATGAATTGTGCGTATACCATGCGCTCCAGGTTGGATCGGTTGAGCCGTTGGCCTCTGAGAGTTTGTGGTCGGTTTGGGCTTTGTCCACGGCTTCGAGGGCAGCCTTTAAATCGGGCCGCGTGTCCAGCGCAATTTTCCGGAACTCCTCGCGGGGCAGGAGCTGGTCGTTGAAATCGAATGGCCCGCTCACATCGAATTGTTCAATCGGACTTCGATCGTTGAGCAATGTGAGCAACTGAATTTTCGCTGTCCGGAGATTGACCTCGGCGGTTTGTAGGTCAGATTCGTACTGTACGCGCTGCAGTTCCAGCCGATCTAAATCGATTTGCGCAATATCGCCGGTGTTGAAGCGAGTTCGACTGATATCCAGAACATGGTCGTAGTAGGCGAGATTGTCTTTCGCCAGCTGCACAACTGCCTTGGCTTGCAGAATTGACACAAACGCGCTACGCAAGTTGAAGGTCAGACTTCTTTCCAGGTCGGCATGGGTCGACTCGGCAATCAGAGTCCCCTTTTTTGCACTCTCCAGACGCAACTGCCGCTTATGCCGGCGCTCCTGCAGAAAGCTGATGCCGGGCGTCTCGAAAGTGCCAGCGAATGGCTTCCAGACACCTCTGTCGGGAGCGATTTGGGTCCCATCCACCGCCATGTTGAATTGTGGATTGGGGCGCAGAAACGCGGTGATCTCCTGGGCCTTGGATTCGTCGATGTTCAGTTGGTCCGCCAGCAGGGTGGGATTGTTCTGCTCAAATCGCAGGCGGACCTGTTCCCAGGTCAAAGTCTGCTGCGCCGAGGTGCTGATTGCCGCCGCCAGCAATAGCGATGCGACCAAACTAAACTTATGCAACTTGAACATCGGATGCTCCGAGCACATCGGGAAAACGGGACTGCCCGATGGGCATGCACTGCGATAAGACTTCAGAATTTTCCGTAAAGAAACAATACGGAATTCGAATTACAGTGTGGCTGCGAGTGCAAGCGGGGGAGCGCGACCTGCCGGCGCGGGGGTAAAGAAAATTCCATGTACTTGCGGCAGAAAAACCTGAACCATGCCGGTCTGCGCAAAATCCGGTGTTTCCGAAGCGAAACTGGCAAGAACAGGCTGCGAAGCATGAGTGACCGCGCCAGACGTGGAAGCACAATGATTCGCGTGCCGAAAAGCCCGTTCCGATTCTTCCATCTCAGGACGCATGGCATGCAGGTCGTCACTGGCCGAGATCACAGGGAACAGCAGAACCAGCGCACAGCCAAGAATGCAGAGGAAGGTAAGCGGCGACGACGTTGCGCTGTCGATCGAACTTCCAGACCGATCACGAGCAGCGATCGAAAAACTCCGTTGCCGCCAGAGCAGATAGCCGGGCAGCAGCAGAGACAGCCAACAAAGATTAAGAAAAAGCTCCATACCAAACACCCAGGTCTTTGTAGGAGACACGACGACCTGGTTGGACTACCTCAAGATAATTAAAACATCGGTACTAAGGATAGCCTAGCATAGCACAGGGACGGCAAGTGACTTGCGTACCTGGCTGGAACGAGATGTTTTGCCTAAAAGTGGTGCGTTCGTTTGATTTTACGGTGAGCACAGCGTAAAAGAACTGCAATATGTCCTGCCGCGTTTTGCGCGCTGTGTTTGACTTCTGCCTCTTCTGCTCCGTCGTCTGCATAATCAGCGCGGATGGGCTGGCGCAGGCTCCAACTCCACCCCCATCCCAGCAGAAAACGAATAACGCCAGCTCCAATTCCAACTCCGAAGAGGCAGCGGTCTTTGATCGAATCTTAAACCGTGTGCGCTTTGAAAATGATGGGACCGAAGTGAGCGAGACCGAGGCCGTGGTTCGCATCCAGAGCCAGGCGGGAGTGGAAGAATTCGGCCAGCTTATTTTCGGATATTCATCGGCGACCGAAAAATTGGAGGTTGAATATGTCCGCGTGCGCAAGCCGGACGGCCAAGTTGTGGTGACGCCCGAATCGACGGCGCAGGATTTCGCTCCAGATGTGCTGAAAGAAGCTCCCATGTACAGCGACTACCGGCAGCGGCATATTTCGGTAACCGCGCTGCAACCCGGAGACACGCTGGAATACCGCACCGTGACGCGGGTTCTCACGCCTCTAGCCGCCGGACACTTCTGGTACGAATACACATTTCCAAAAGGCGTGGTGGTGAACGAAGACCGGTTGGAACTCGATGTCCCAAAGTCGCGCGAAGTGGAACTGAAGACGCCGACGCGAAAGCCGGAAATTCAGGAGACGGGAGACCGGCGCATTTACACCTGGGTGGTGAAGGACATCCAACCGGAACGCGACAAAACTAAAGACGAGGATGACAACGAAGAGACCGGCCCCGATGTGCAGTTGACGACCTTCACCGATTGGAAGCAGATTGCGCAATGGTATGCCAAGCTTCAGGGCGAACGCATGACGGTCGATGACGGCGTGCGAAAAAAGGCTGACGAACTCGTCAAGGGAGCGGACACGCCGACCGAAAAGGCGCGCCGGCTCTACGATTTCGTGGCGCGCAATGTGCGTTACGTGAGCATCTCGCTCGGAATCGGGCGCTATCAGCCGCATTCTGCGGCCGACGTTCTGCAGAATGGCTACGGTGATTGCAAAGATAAGCACACGCTATTTTCTGCGATGTTACGGGCGGAAGGCATTCAGAGTTACCCAGTTCTGATCGACAGCTCGCGTCAACTCGATGCAGACATTCCCTCGCCAGCGCAGTTCGACCATGTGATCACAGCGGTTCGGCTGGGAGCAGGAACGGATCTAACTTGGCTGGATACAACTCCCGAAGTAACGCCTTTTGGCCTGATTCTTTATCAACTGCGAAATAAACAAGCAGTAGTTGCCTCGGACGATAGCGAGGGCGGTTTGCGACGGACGCCGGCTGATTCGCCGATCAAAACCTTCATGCACTTCACGCTCGACGGCAAGTTTACCGAGTTTGGAGCACTCGACGCGACGCTCGAAGTTACGGCCCAGGGAGATCGCGATTGGCCGCTTCGCGCCAGTTTTCGTCGATTCTCACAGGCGCAGTGGAAGGATTTTGTAAAAAGTCTGTCCGCGAGTTGGGATTTGCCGGGCGACGTCGATAACGTTCAGCTCGATGCCATCGAAGATACGAGCAAGCCTTTTCACCTGAAGTATCACCTGCGCCAGGACCAGTATTTTATTGTGCCGTCGGCGAGCGTGAATTTTCGTCCGATCCCGCCCCTTGGGATGCCTGCGATTCGAGCGTCGGAAAAGAATACAGAGCCGCTAAATATCGGTCCCGCTGGTGAAACGGACTACAGAGTTCGCTTGCAGTTTCCCTCCAACTACACGGTGCGCACGCCGACCGCTGTGAAAATGTCGCGAGATTATGGTGATTACTCGTCGACGTATTCGCTGAGCAAAGGAATCTTGGAAGGTGAGCGCAAGCTTGTGGTTAAGACGAACGATCTAGCGGCGTCGCGGCGCGCAGATTATGAATCGTTTCGTAACGCTGCGCTTGGCGATGAGGACCAGTTGCTGTCATGCACGATTTTGACGCCGTCGGGGCAAGGGATGGAGACGGCTTCGAAGATGGAAGGAACGCCCACGGAATTGCAAAAAGCGGGGATGAAATCGCTGCAAAACAAAGACTATCGCAGCGCCGTCGATCTGCTGAAGCGCGCGGTGGACGGCGACGCAACTCTGAAAGACGGTTGGTATGGCCTGGGCCTGGCCTATGCTGGAGCCAATAATCATCCGGAGGCGATCGCTGCGTTCCGCAAGCAAATCCAGCTCGATCCGAATCACAAGCACGCGAATGGTGAGCTGGCGATGGAGCTGCAACAAACTGGAAAAACCGACGAGGCGATCGTGGCGTATCGCAAGCAACTGGAGATGGCACCCTACGAGAAAGAGACACTCAAAAATTTAGGTTTATTGCTGGCACAGTTGGGACACGACACCGACGCGCGCACGGAGCTCGAAGCAGCCGCTGCGATTCCTCCGGATGATCCGGAAACGAAGATGGTGCTGGCCCAGGTTTATAGCCGATTGGGGGAGAATGCAAAAGCGCAAGAGTTGATGAAAGGACTGACCGGCAGTTCAGGCGCGGATTCGGGCCACGACATTTATGCGTCCGCGCTGAAGAACGACATTGATCCGACACAGACCGAGAACGATGCGCAGCAGGTTCTCTATGACATTGGAGGACAGTTTGACTCGGGAGAGTTAGATCGACTGGGACCGTCGGCATTTGCATCGATGCGACTGGTGGCGCTGGCATGGGCGCGAATAGGGTGGGCGAAATTTCAGCGCGGCGAAAACCTCGCAGCAATGCAATTCCTCAACTCGGCATGGCTTTTGAGCCAGTCGGGGACGGTCGCTAACCGCCTGGGTCAGGTGCTCGAAAAACAAGGGCAGCAGGAAAAGGCGCGTCAGATGTACGCGCTGGCCATAGAGGCGGGCGGGAGTGACGTGCAGGATTCGCGGGAGCGCTTGGCGAAGTTGGCGGCAAATCATGATGTTACGCAGGCGTCGGCGGACCTAGTGCAGGCTCGGACCGTGAAACTAGGCGCGATCACAAGCAAGCCAGTCTCGGCGCGATTCAATCTAGTGTTTGACAGTTCGCCGCGTCCAGAACGCTCAGAATTTGTTGATGGCGACGAAAGTCTGCGTTCGGCGGCCCAGCAACTTCGCGAGAAGGATTTCCCAGTCCGGTTTCCGGACGTGTCATCCATAAAAATTGTTCGCCGTGGGCTGCTAAGCTGCGGCAGTTTAGGGTGCGCGATTGAGCTGCTGCCAATCGACAAAGAATCTTCGGGGACGCTTGCGGCAGGTTCAAAGTAAGAATCTTGTCAAGAAGCAGGAGTGGGGTTGAGGAGAGAAGAATGGCAGATTTAAAACAGACGATTGCGTCCAGCCTGGCGGCGCGTTACACAAAACTAGCCGGCGTGGTCCGTGAACTGGCCGCGCCGTTGAGCGAAGAACAGTTTTGGACTAAGCCTTTTCCGTTCGGAAATAGCTTTGGCCATCTCGTGCTGCATCTTACCGGAAACTTGAATTACTACATCGGGACGCAGATTGCAGGAACGGACTACGTGCGAGATCGTCCTCTGGAGTTCTCCGAGGCGACGCGGCCATCAAAATCCGAGACGTTGCGGAAATTCGATCAGGCGATTGAGATGGTGCTCAACACGATCAACAGCCAGTCGGCAGAAGATTGGTCGAAAGAATACACAGCAGTGGGTGCGGATACGCAGGATCGATTTGGTATGGTCCTGTCATGTGCGACGCACCTGCACCATCACGTTGGGCAGATGATGTATCTGGGTTTCGAGTTGAAGCGGAAGGCCTGAGCCGACCCGCTCACGCCAGCCTCATTCAACCGCGGAGTACGCCGAGAAATGACGTACTCTGCGTTTGATCGCCCTCCGATTTTCTGATCCTTCTATCAGAAATAAAATTTCAGCGCGAATTGGATCTGTCGCGGTGCTCGCGCTGCCAGTGGCAATCCGAAACTGCCCGGCGAAGCAGTATTGAGCTCCAGTGGCGTGGGCTCGGCACTGATCGCGCCAAACTGTCCAAACAAATAATTTACGTGGTTGAGTATGTTGAAGAATTCCGCACGGAATTCTAGATGCTTTTGCTCGCTGATTGGAAACTGTTTGACCAGTGAAGTATCCCAGGTCTTATATCCGGGGCCCTCGATGATGTTGCGTCCGGCGTTGCCGAATGTTCCCAGGGGAATAATTCCCGGAGTGATAGTGTTGTCCGAAAATGCGCAGGTGTTGAATAGCGTTCCCGGGACGCACGGCCTGGCGTTCGGATTGCCTACGCGAGCGGGGCGCGAGCAATAGAAGCCCACGGTGCCGCCGCAATCGGAATTGGAGACCGAGATGACATCGGTGGCAGTGTAGTAATTGCCGGTAGCGGCGGAAAGCACACCAGTCATCTGCCAGTCGCCAATAATCTGGTTCACCACGCCATGAGCATCTTTGGCAAACGAGCGTCCGCGTCCGAAGGGCAAGTCATACACATAGCTAAAAACGAAGCGTTGGCGCACGTCGAAGTCGGAATTGCCGTAGTTTTGGTTGGGGAACCGCTGGTCTTGAAAGTCCCCGTTGTTCACCGATCCCAGGCTGGCGCTTGAAGCATTGTCGAGCGCGTGCGCGAAAGTATAAGCCGCTTCGTATTGCAGTCCGTGAGAGTAACGCTTCTCCAGGCGAACCTGCAGTGAGTCGTAGTTCGATTGCGTATTCGAGCGGAAGGTGTCGATGACGCTATCGAGCGCGGGATTGCAGTAGGCACCCGGATCCGATACAGGGAGCGTCAGACTGCACGGGCCGCCGGCTCCGCCGGGCCAGTTATTGTTGTTGGCGGGACGCCGCGGCGCGAGCGGATCTGATGGATTCGGGTCGGGAGTGGCCTGATTGCCGTTGTAAAAAGCGAATAGTTTCAATCCGCGCGAACCTCCGTAGGAAACTTCGAGAACGGTGTCGGCGGGTAATTGATATTGCAGGCCCAGATGCCATTGCTGCGTGTAGGGCGTTACCAGGTGCGGATCGAGCGAGTAGATCTCGGGTGAGTTCGGATCGGCGAGCGGGCTAAGACCGGTGTTCGCATTGTTCGAAAATCCTGCCTGCAGTTGGTTAAGCGCCAAGCCACCGTTGTTCGCAGCCGAAATGGAGCAATCGAGCTGATTGGCAGCAGGATTTGCGGATGCCGCGGTGCAGGGCGGAGTGTATGCCTCCGAAGACAAGAACGGAGGATTGAACCCGGGGCTCGGATTTGAAAATGGGCCGTTTTCCTGGCCGCCATAGAAAATTCCGTAGCCGCTGCGGAGGACGAGCTTGTCGGATATTTGGTAGGCCAATCCAATGCGAGGCGCGAAATTGTTGAGGTCGGGACTAATGAGTCCGGAAGTACCTGTGCTCTGAACGCTGAGTTCGGTGCCGAGCGTAGGCGTCAATTGCAGGTGGGTTCCACTGGGAGCGATCAAAGTTTGCGTGTTGAAGTTGAACGTGTCCTGCTGGTTATTGGCTTCTTTGATAGTTGTGAAGAGTTCATAGCGGAGGCCCAGGTTCAAGGTGAGCCGCGGAGTTACTTTGAAGTCGTCGAGACCGTACACCGCATAAATCTGCCTGCGATAGTCAATGTTGGGGTTCACACTAGTGATTGATCCGCCATCGGGAATGCCGAGTAGAAAAGTGGCGATCGACTCGCCATCGCCTTGGCCAGGCCCGGCGGGGTTGTCGGAGAAGTCGCTGCCGAAGCTCATGGTTCCGCGAGCGGCGGCCGGCTCCAGTATCGTGAACTGCTCGAAGCGAAGTTCGCCGCCAAACTTCAGTGCATGGCGTCCGCGTGTCCAACTCAAATTATCGGTAAAAACGTAACTGTGCTGCTTTTCGATGGCAGGCAGGTATCCGGAACTGCCTATGGCTGCGGTGCCGTCGCCGTAGCCGATCGAGGGTAGGCCGCCGATGTTAGGTCCAAATGGAACTCCAGGAAATGGCACCGGAAGGTTCGCCGAGACATTAACGTTATAGTTCAGATTGTAGCGGTGGGAGTTGAGGTAATTGAAGCCGAAACGAAACTCGTTGATCAGGTTGTTGCGAAAAGTGTGGATCTCACTGGCGGCCAGGCCTTGGGCCGTATTGTTGCTATAACCATCCTGAAAACTGCCGCCATCGAGTACGTTGTTGAATGGGGAGGGCAGAAAATTGCTGTCGTTGCCGTAGCTATAGCGAGTGAAAAAATTATCTTTGTCGCTAATCGTGTGGTCCACGCGAACATCAAACTTGTTCTCCGTTTCGCTCCGTTTAGGATCGGACAGGTAGTTACCGGCGGCCGCCAGCGTGTTGATGTTGGCATTCGGCGCTGGAAAGTAACTAGCAAGTTCCTGGCCAAGGGGATCGATGCATCCCGGGGTCGGCGCGCCCGGTGGCGCCGGGCACAGGGTTCCGGGGAAGATATTGGTTGGCACCTTGTTTGGAAATGTGCCCCCGGCGACGTAGCCGCCGACCGGAATGCCGCAGAGTCCGTTGGGATTGAGTGCGCTGCTACTAGCAAAGCGCGAGTCAAAAATCTCTCCCACATAAGTATTGTTGCCGTTGCAGTCGAGCGCCGTCTGATTGGTAGGATTGCCATTCATATCAAGGGCCGGAACGAGCTGGGTGGGATCGAGAAATGCGGAGAAATCTCCAGCCACCTCGGCTTGCGTCGGAACCGTGGACACCTGCGGCAATCCCTGGCGAATGCGCAGGCCTTCGTAGTCGCCAAAAAAGAACAATTTATTCTTGATGACGGGCCCGCCCAGCGTAAATCCGAACTGGTTCTGTTTATAGGGCTGCTGGCCGTTGATATCGAAGTAATTGGTGGCGTCCAATTTTTCGTTGCGCAGAAATTCCCACACATCGCCATGAATCTGATTAGTACCCGATTTAATGACAGCGTTCATGATGGCGCCGTTGCCGCGGCCAAATTCGGCGCTGTAGGAGTTGGTTTCCACCTTGAACTCGGCGATGGCGTCCACGGAAGGCTGGACCACGTATGCCGCGCCGTTGAGGACGTCGCCCAGATTTGCGTTGTTGTCGATGCCGTCGAGAAGAAAGTTATTTTGCAGAGAGCGGGCGCCATTGGAGCTGAATCCATAAGTAGTTTCGACGCGCGATCCGGGCTCCGCGGCAGCGATACCGGTGCCGAGCAGAGCGAGCTGCGCGTAGTTGCGTCCGTTCAGGGGAAGCGCGTTGATGCGCTGGCTGTCTACCACCTGGCCAAGCTCAGAGGTATCCGTTTCGAGCTGCGGGCGTTCGCTCGTGACCGTGACGATTTCTGTTGCCATGCCGGGCTGAAGCTTCAGGTCCACGCCGACGCGGTCTTGAATATTCACCTCCACCGGACCGGCAACGTCTTTTTTGAATCCCTGCTTTTCAACGGTCACACTATAACGGCCAATCTTTAACGGACTAGCGACATATTCGCCAGCATCATTGGTAGTGAAAGTGAGCTCAATCCCGCGGTCGACATCGGTCACCGTGACTTTTGCGCCAGAGACAACGGCGCCACTGGGATCGCGAACTATGCCTACAATCGCTCCAGCATCTTTTTGCGCCCAAAGCGGTGTGGCGAGCATGAAAAATGTAAGCACTAATACCGCCGAGAGAGTTTGCAGGCGAGTGAAATGCACGGGCATGGCGAGGCTCCTGAATGCTAAACCCGGACATCCGCGAGCAACTTGGCTTGGGGCTCGCGAAAGTTCGGGTATTGAAACAAGCTTTCGGTGTAATATTACGAACTATTACTTTTACTTTCGTTTGGTAGCGTTTGTCAACTGCGATATTTTGTTCCGAGCTAACGAAAATGTTGCACAGGCCGGGGGAGTTGAGCTGATAAAACGGTCAGAATCGAAGTAAAGAAGCTAAGCTGGACATCATCAAGAGAGGCTAATTTATGATCGCCCGCAAACACGGGACTTCCCTGATCGGCGCATCTAGTACGAAGCTGGTCATTACGCTGGGCACGAAATTGGGGACTATGCTCGCCCTTGCATTCCTGCTGTCGGCTTGTTCGAAGATGCCTTCGCGGCTGGAGTCAGAGCTCAAGCCTAAGTCTGCCGCCGCCAAGCCCGAACCCACAAAGCCCTCCACGATCGCGGTAGATGTGAACGACGGCGGCCCGATTGTCTTAACCACGAGCAAAGCCAGGTTTGAGGTGCTGCCGGATGGATATGTTAAGGCTACTCTGCTGAAAGATGGCCAGAAGCTTTCACTCGACGATCCGAGTGTGGGTACTCCCGCAGACAGCGACTTTGTACAGATAGTTGGCAAGAATGGCGCCGCCAAGAATGAAGACGTGCATTTCACGCTCGACTTTCAGCAGGCCCAGGTGCACGAAGCGATTGGGAAGATGGGAGCGGGCAAGCGCATCGAGATTCCCGCGCGTCCTCTCGGGCCGTCGGGGACGGAGCTGCAGCGTGTGCTGGCGCTCGAAGTCTATGACAATTTCCCCAACATTCTGCTGAGCGCGGTGGAGTACAAGAACGCGGGCGCGAGCGAAGTCGTAATCCAGAAAAGCGTGAATCAGCGACGCCGCTTGAGCGCGCGCGCGGCCGATGCGGCTGCGAAACCATGGGAGATGTGGTCATTTCATGGCTCCAGCTATGACTGGGGAAAAGACGACGTCGTAAAGCTGACACCAGCTTTTTACCAGCCAAACCTGATGGGAGAAATGGTCAAAGGCGGCTACGGTGGAGGCATTCCAGTCGTGGCTTTCTGGACACGTCAAGTCGGCGAAGCCGTCGGGCACGTGGAGACGATTCCGATTTCCGCGGCGATTCCAGCGAAAGTCGGAGGCGATGGACGCGTGAATGTCGAAGTGGATTACGCCGCCGACATCACGCTAAAGCCCGGAGAGACTTATTCCACTCCGCGCAGTTTTGTTTCTGTTTTTGCGGGCGATTTCTATGAACCGCTGCGAATCTGGTCGAGCGTGTTGCAGAAAGAAGGTTGGGATCTTCCGAAGCCATCGAGCGAAGCCTACAACGTAAGCTGGTGCGGGTGGGGATACGAGGAGAATGTAACCCCTGCGCAGATGCTGGGCACCATTCCGAAGCTGAAAGAAATGGGCATCAAGTGGGTGACGCTCGACGATCGCTGGTTCGACACCTACGGCGACTGGAATCCACGTCCGGATAATTTTCCCGGAGATTCCATCAAGAAGATGACGGACGACTTCCACAAAGAAGGCATGCTTGCACAAATATGGTGGTTGCCGCTCGCAGTCGAAGATGGCGAAGGAAAATACGAGTCGCACAAATATTCGCTTTCGAAGGTCGCACAGGAGCATCCCGAGTGGCTCATCCTCGACAAAAACGGCAAGCACGCACACATGACTCGTGGCCTGGCCGTGCTGTGTCCCGCAGTGCCGGAGGTGCGGGCGTATCACAAGCAGCTGACGGAAAAGTTCATTCGCGACTGGGGGTTCGACGGCAACAAACTAGATAATATCTATAGCGTCCCGCAGTGTTTCAACCCCGCCCATCACCACAAGTCACCCCAGGATTCGGTGAATGCGATGGGCGATATCTATAAGGAAATTTTTCAGACGACGCGGGCGATCAAGCCGCAGAGCGTCACGCAGAGCTGTCCTTGTGGGACGCCGCCATCGCTGGCATGGTTGCCATTCATGGATCAGGCGGTGACCGCCGATCCAGTAGGGGCTGTGCAGGTGCGGCGGCGGATCAAGATGTATAAGGCGCTGCTGGGGCCCGAGTCGGCGGTATATGGCGATCACGTTGAACTCTCTGCGATGACAAGAGTTGGCAACGACTACAGAGAACACGGTGACGATTTCGCGTCTACGATCGGTGCCGGTGGTGTTGTCGGGACGAAGTTCGTGTGGCCCGATCCCGGCCCGAAATTCAAAGACGTCAATCTAACCGCCGCCAAAGAAGAACGATGGAAGAAATGGATCGGCTTATATAACGAGAAAATGCTTTCGAAGGGTGAGTTTAGAGACCTTTATGTGACCGGCTACGACACACCCGAGGGATATGCGATCGCGAAAGACGACAAAATGTACTACGCCTTCTTTGCGTCATCCGCCTCGCCGTGGAAAGGCGAAGTTGAACTGCGCGGATTAAAGCCTGGAAAATATCGTGTGAATGACTACAGTGAAAATAAAGATCTCGGCACGGTCGAGGCGTCAGCCGATGGCGTAGCAAAACTGCCAGCAGAGTTTAATGAACATCTGCTGTTGGAGGTCAGTTCTCAACCATAATGTTTTTTCGGAACGATGGCACGTTCGCGGGCAGACAGGTATCCTGATCTGCCCGATTTTCTTTTATGGAGGCACGAGTGCGTGGGTTGAAAGCGAAACGCGTTCTGATCACCGGCGGGGCCAGCGGCATAGGAGCGGCCACTGCGGTGCGTTTTCTTGAAGAAGGGTCGGTAGTGTGCGTGCTCGACCGCGATGCAAAAGCGCGGACGAACATATTGCAAGAATTGCCCAGCCTTACCGGAGCACTCGATGCTGATGTATCGAATCTGAAACAAGTGCAGGCCGCCTTTGTCGAAGCGATTCGCCTGATGGGTGGCGTCGACGTGCTGATAAATAACGCGGGCATCAGCATCCGTCACAACTTTCTCGACATCACGCCAGAAGAGTGGGACAAAGTGATAGCTGTAAATCTGACCGGCGTCTTCTATGTCGCGCAGACTGCGGCTCGCCACATGATGGAGCGCGGCAGCGGAATAATTCTGCAAACGGCATCGACCAATGGAATCGTAGGACAGCCGTACTACGTCGACTACAATGCGACCAAGGCGGGCGTGATCGAACTCACCAAGAGCATGGCACTCGAGCTGGCACCGAGGATCCGTGTCTGCGCAGTCGCTCCGGGATACGTTATGACTCCGATGCAGCGCGCCGAATACACTGACGAAATGTTCGCGGCGTTGAATGCGAAGTTGCCTCTGGGCCGTCATGCCCAACCGGAGGAGGTCGCTGCGCTGTTCGCCTTCCTCGCTTCGGACGACGCAGCGTACATTACAGGCCACGTTTACACGATAGACGGCGCCGAGATCGCCGGAGGGCTGGCTAGCCGATAAGCCACCGCATGTTTCAGCTCTCAAAGTCTTGGCGCCCCGGCGTGTGCCGCACGATCGCCGATAAATGATTTTTCAAGGAACTGATTACGATCCGCTTGCGTATTCGTCTAATGGAACAGACCTGTGTGTCGAAACTGCCGCATGAAGTTTGCCTCATGCCACCAAAATTAATTTCTTCTGGAGTCCCAATGCGATCACTAATGTACCTGCTCATTGCTGCCATGCTGATTCCGGCCGCCTTTGCCGCCGCGAATCCGCCTGCCGATCTTGAAGCGCGACGCAAAGCGCTGAATGATTTACTGCACGAGCAGTGGGAGTACAACATGCGCACCAGCCCAATCTATGCTTCTATCCTGGGCGATAAGCGCTACAACGACAAGCTTGACGACTTCTCGCAGCAAGCCATCGACGACAACCTTGCGCAAACTCACCGCTTTCTCGAGCGCTTCGAAGCTATTGATACAACTGGGTTTCCCGAGCAGGAAATCCTGAACAAAGAGCTAATGGTTCGAGACTTGAAAATGGGTCTGGAAGGCGCGCGCTTCAAGCCGTGGGAGATGCCGGTGACCCAGGAAGGTGGAATTCACATCGACGCGCCGCAACTGGTCAGTGTTCTTTCGTTCACGAGCGTGAAGGATTACGAAGACTACATTACGCGCCTTACACTGCTTCCGCGCCTGTTCGACCAGACCGCGGAGCAGATGCGCAAGGGCATGGCCGAGGGGTTGATGCCGCCAAAGATTCTGCTGGAAAAAGTTGTCACACAAGCAAACGGAATCGCCACAACACCTGCGGACCAAAGTCCATTCGTCCACCCGTTTGATAAATTTCCCGATGCTGTCTCTGAGGCCGATCGCAAACGGCTGCGCGAAGCAGGCTTGGCTGCGGTCAAAGACTCCGTGATTCCAGCCTACATAAAATTCACGGCATTTGTCCGCGACGAGTATGCGCCCAAAGGCAGAGTCGAACCCGGCGCGTGGTCTCTTCCGGATGGCGCTGCCTGGTATGCATTCCGCGTAAAAGAAAGCACCACAACGAATCTGTCACCCGAAGAAATCCACCAGCTCGGGCTGGAGCAGGTCAAAGAGATCGAAGCCCGTATGCTCGGGGTGGTGAATCAACTCGGCTACAAAGACGTGAACAGTTTCAAAGCGGCCGTCGATGCTGATCCAAAACTGCACGCACAATCCCGAGAACAGATTCTCGACTTGTATCGCAAATATGAAGATCAGATGTATGCGAAGCTGCCGCAAATGTTTGGACGTCTGCCCAAAGCTAAGCTGGAAGTGATGGCGGTCGAGGAGTTCCGCGAAAAAGAAGCGCCAGACGCCGCCTACATGGATGGCACTCCCGACGGTTCACGGCCCGGTCACATCATGGTGAATACCGGTGATTTCGCCAAGCGCACTTTGTTGGATCTCGAGACGACTGCGTATCACGAAGGCGTGCCCGGACATCACATGCAGATTTCTATTGCACAGGAATTGCCTGAACTCCCGCTCTTCCGCCAGCACGAAGACTATACGGCTTATACCGAAGGCTGGGCGCTCTACTCCGAGAGGCTGGGCAAAGAAGTCGGATTCTACCAGGATCCTTACAGCTACTATGGCCATCTGCAGGATGACATGCTGCGTGCGATTCGCCTGGTCGTCGATACCGGCTTCCACTACAAGCACTGGACGCGGCAACAGGTAGTCGATTATTTCCATGCGCACTCAACTATCGACGAAGTCTCGGTGCAGAGCGAAACCGACCGCTACATGGCGTGGCCGGCGCAAGCACTCGGGTACAAAATAGGGCAGCTGGAAATCCTGAAGCTCCGTCAGTACGCGAAGGACCAACTGGGCGACAAATTCGACATTCGTGGCTTCCACGATGAGGTTCTTTCCGGCGGCGCGATCCCGATGGATGTGTTGAGCACGCGCATACATGAATGGGTGGCGCAACAGAAGACGCAAGCGTCGCTGTCGAGTTCGAAGACGAGCCCAAATCAAAATCGCTAACCGTTTCATTGCGGAGTATCATGACTGGCTACGACGATGACGACGCCTGAACAAGAACGTACGGGCCCAGCCGGCGTGTACTCCGCCATGAGCGATGAAGAACTTAGTCAGGTCGCCGCAAGCGGCGCCGCATTGAGCGATACTGCCCAGCAAGCGCTTCAGGCAGAGGCTGCGAGGCGCGGCCTCAAACTAGCGATCGCGCCATCCCGATGCGAAGATGTCCTAGAGTTCAACGAAACGGTCATGCTGCGCCAGTTCCGCGATCTTCCCGAAGCTTTGCTGGCGAAGGGCAGTCTGGAGTCCGCTGGCATTCAGGCTTACTTAGTCGACGACAACATGATCCGCATGGATTGGTTCATCTCGAATCTTCTCGGCGGAATCAAGTTGAAGGTTCATCCCGAAGATGCTGAAGCGGCCAACGAGATTCTGAACCAGCCGATTCCCGAAATATTGGATTTCGAAGGAGTAGGAAACTTTGAGCAGCCGAAATGTCCGCGGTGCCAGTCGCTGGATATCAGCTTCGAAGAATTGAATAAGCCGATCGCCTATTTCTCGGCGTACGCTGGCGTTCCCATTCCAGCCCACAAACAAGGTTGGACCTGCCATGCATGCGGCAATGAGTGGGAAGAACACGAACAGGAAGATCATGGGGATGTTCCGCAAGATCCTAACCGCACGATGTCCTAAGAGATTGTCTTCTACAGAAGATATAATCCTCGGCAATGCGGCAATTTTTTCGCATGCTGTTGTTGGCTCTCGTCCTGATGACAGTGGCGCTGATTTCGGCGCTCACCGCGATGCAACTCGCCATCCATGGACGCGAAGTGGCCATTCCAAAATTGGTGGGATTGAGTCCCGTTGAAGCCGAGCGCGCGGGCGCGGCTTCAGGATTGCAAGTAGTGATTGAACGGCAGTTCTATAGCCCCGACATTCCCGAAGGAAAAATCATGACTCAGATGCCGCCGCCGGGAACCAAGGTACGACGAGGTTGGTCGGTGCGCGTGGCGCAAAGTCTCGGTCCCCAGCGAGTGGCGATTCCGAACGTAATTGGCGGGAGCGAGCGAGTCGCGGAGTTGAACATACGTCGCCGCGGGCTAAGCCTGGGTTCGGTCGCGCACATCAACTTGCCGAACGCGCCCCAAGACCAGGTCTTGTCGCAAAGCCCACCGGCAAATGCGAGCGGAGTGTCAGCGCCCAAGATCAGCCTGCTGATCAGCGATGGTCCCGAGCCACTGACCTATGTGATGCCGAACCTCACCGGTCAGCCACTCGGCAGCGCGACGCTTGCATTACAGGATGCCGGCGTCAAAGTCGGCAAAGTTACCGTGCTACAGCCACCGTCCGCATCACCGTCGCCCGGCGAGCCACAAGCCTCGCCCGCTGCGCCATCAGCAGTTTCTGAGCCAAACGCTGCGAGCATGATCGTGAACCAGACTCCAGCGCCAGGGCAAAAAATCACATCAGGCGCCGCGGTGAATTTCGAAGTGCGTTAATTCGCTGCCCTGCAAGCTTGCGCCATAATCCCGCCCTGTCATCCTCAGCGAAGCGAAGGACCTCATACTGAACAAATTCACAGAGCTGGTTGTCACGCCGTGTGGCAAGGCACTTATCAAACCAGTTCCAGGTTGTTCGCTGCATTCAGATGGCTGCCATATCCTTTGGGAACTCATCCCCGCTCAATCATCGCAGCGAAGAATCCATCGCAAGGATGCACACCGGGAATCGTTCTTAGATACGGTCCAGCGAGAAGCGATGCAATATCGAGCCCAGAGGCAAGCTCGCCAGACTGCCGCAGTCGTTCCAATTCTCCCTTGCAATCGATGACTTTGAATTCAGTCGTGTCCGTGACGGCTGCTTCGACGACCGCCTCGTTTTCTTCACGCTCCAGCGAGCACGTGGAATAGACCAGCCGCCCGCCCACTGTAAGATGCGCAAGCGCGGACTTTAAGATGGCGATCTGCCGTGCCTGAAGGTCGCGCAGATCTTCAACCTTGAGTCGCCACTTTATCTCAGGATTACGCACGAGAGTGCCGGTGCCCGAGCAAGGAACATCGGCGAGGATGCGATCGAACGCGCGTGTAAAAGGTAAATGACGCGCATCCGCAGCGATTATGGCGACGTTCGGCAAGCGATGGAGATTTTGCAGTAAGCGCGCACGGTGAGGATGCAGCTCGGTAGCAAACACTTTTGCGTTTGGGTTACGCCGGGCCAGCAACGCAGTCTTGCTGCCCGGAGCCGCACAGCAATCCAGAATTAGACTGGCAACGATCGTAGAATTAACGCTCACGTCGCCGCGACCGACCAGCACCGCGACCAGTTGCGACGCTTCATCCTGAATGGAGACGCGGTCCTCCCGATAGGGGAGGGTTCCGGTGATGTCGCCCGAAATCACACGGCGCGCCGCTGGCAGTAACCGGCCGGGCGCGAGCGAGACGCCTGCCGCCGCAAGCTCAGCCTCAGATCTGTCACTGTAAATGTGAATGGCCGTGTCGGATACCTTCTGATCGTGCGCACAAATCTTTCTCGTGACTTCAATTCCATAGTGCTCGATCCAGCGTGCGACCAGCCATTCCGGATGAGCCGCATTTTGAGCCAGCGTAATCGCGTCAGTTGATTTAGCGATTTCGGCGAAGATGTCTTCAGCGCTGCCCGCAGCTGTTTTGCGGAGAACCGCGTTCACAAACGGTGCTGCTGACCGCTTGCGAGCCGCTTTAACAAGTTCCACGCTTTCAAAAATCGCCGCGCGATCTGGAACCCTGGAAAGAAACTGCAGTTGATACACACCGAGGCGGAGTGCAGTCAGAACCTCGCTATCTAGTCGATCAAGTTTTTGCGACGATGCCGCGGCGAGCCGCCGATCGAGCAAAGATCGCCAGCGGAGAACTCCCATCACCAACTCGGTGGCGAGCCCGTGATCGCGCGAAGAAAGCTGCGCCAACTGACCGGAATGCAGCAATTCTGAAGCGTAGGAATCGTCGCGCTCCACTCGCAGAAGAATTTCAAAAGCCGCGGCACGAGCGGGAGAAACAGCCATGGGAGACTATTGTCCTAAACGGTCGCCGGACTTTGGCCGGTAGCCGTTAATGAATTCCTGTGCTGTCATTCGGCGTTTGCCCTCGAGTTGAATGTCGATCAACTCCAGCGTCGTATCAGCGTCATTGTTTTTGCCGCAGCCGACGAACAGGTGCGTTCCATCCACGGCGATTTCGCTGGGCGTCAAAGTGGAGTATTGCGCTGGCTGAGCACGATGCACCTGCAGTGTTTTCCCTCTAAAGACTGTGAACGCCCCGGGCCACGGCTGAAAACCGCGCAGACGATTGAACAAGTCGTAAGCTGTTCGAGCGAAGTCCATGCGGCCATCTTCTTTTTTCAGAATCGGCGCGAGCGTGGCGCGCGAATGATCTTGTGGGGTCGGACGAACGTTCCCGTTCTCGAGTCCGCGCAAAGTCTCAACCATCAGATCTGCGCCAATGGACGCCAGCTTTGGACCCAGCGTCTCCGATGTGTCTTCCAGCCCAATTGGGATTTCGCGCTGCAGGAGTATGTCGCCGGTATCAAGACCGGCATCGATGCGCATCGTAGTGACTCCGGTGACGGTTTCTCCACTGGCAATCGCCCACTGAATCGGCGCCGCTCCGCGATACTTTGGTAGCAGTGATGCATGCAGGTTCAAATTTCCAAGCCGCGGAAGATCAATCATCCATTGCGGGATGATGCGCCCATAACCGACAACGATGATCGCATCCGGCGCAATCGCAACCAGTTGATCACGAAATTCGGTGTTGTTCTTGATGGTCGCGGGTTGCAGAATGGCGATGCCCAGGCGAACCGCGGCATCTTTTACCGGAGAAACAGCCACTTCCATGCCGCGTCCGCGAGGCCGATCAGGTTGCGTTACCACCAGCGGAACCGAATGGCCCGCCTCGACCAGCTTCTCAAGTGTAGGGACAGCGAAATTAGGCGTGCCGCAGAAGACGAGCTTAAGAGGTGTTGGCATCGGAGGTAATTCAAATTACCAAATTACAAATTACCAAATCCCCTACCACTCTCCTGCCTTCACCAGCTTCTTGATTTTGCGCTTAATCAGGTCGCGCTTCAGCGCGCTGATATGCGAGATGTAGAGCTTGCCGTTCAAGTGATCGGTTTCATGAAGAAACGCCCGCGCCAGCAGCTCTTCTCCGGTATGCTCGAAAAATTTCCCGGTCAAATCCTGCGCGCGTACCGTCACAGTCCTGGCGCGCGTAACGTCTTCGCGAAATTCGGGAATGCTCAGGCAGCCTTCGCTATTGCGCTGGCGTCCTTCCTTGCCAACGATCACGGGATTGATGAGTACTAGCCTAGCACCCGGATCTTCTTTGAAAGTCACATCCACCACGGCAATTCGTTTTGAAATGCCAATCTGCGGAGCTGCCAGGCCCACGCCGCGAGCCGCATACATCGACTCAAACATATCTTCTGCAAGCTTCTTGAGCTCGTCGTCGAAGGAGGTGACTTCGACCGCGGGTTTCTCCAGCACCGGATCGCCAAATTTCACAATTGGATAAATCATTTTTCTGATTAGGAGTCTTCTTGTTAGCAGTCTCGAATCAATAGTTTTTCAGCTGTTCCAGGTACCCTTGAAAATTTCGTTTCGTTTCTCTCAAAGAATCGCCGCCGAATTTCTCGAGCGCGCACCGGGCCAGCGTGAGCGCGACCATGGCTTCGGCTGCCACGCCGGCAGCGGGTACGACGCATACATCCGAACGTTCATATGCCGCCTTCACAGGTTCACGCGTTGTAAAGTCTACCGACTGCAGCGGACGCCGCAAAGTCGAAATCGGTTTCAGATAACCTCGCACACGAATCTCCTGTCCGTTCGAAACGCCGCCCTCGATGCCTCCAGCGTTGTTTCGTGTGCGCGTAAAGCCCGCAAATCCCGAGTCGTTCTGATAACCGATTTCATCATGCACCGCCGATCCCGGAGAATGCGCCGCCTGAATCGCGCTTCCAATTTCGACTGCCTTCACCGCTTGCAGCGACATCACCGCCGCAGCCAGCAGCGCGTCCAGCCGCTCGTCCCATTGCACATAACTGCCGAGACCCGGCGGAACGTGGTGCGCCACAACCTCGAACACGCCACCCACCGAATCGCCAGTGCGCAAAACTTTATCGACTTCTTCTTTCATGCGCTGCTCAGCATCGGCGTCGGCGCAGGAAAGCAGTACCTCATCCTTGCGCGACAATGGCTCGACTTGTTCCCACGCAATTTCACGATCCGCGATCGAAACCGCACCCACCGCAATCACATGACTCAAAACTTCTACGCCCAACTCGCGCAGCAGCAACTTGGCGAGCGCTCCAATTGCAACCCGCGCCGCCGATTCCCGCGCCGAAGCGCGCTCCAGAACATAACGCGCCTCCGCGAAATCGTACTTCAAAGCTCCCGCAAGATCGGCATGGCCTGGGCGTGGCGAAGCTACACGCTTATGCTTCTCCGGATCGCCCGTCTCCACCGGCAGCGCCTCTTTCCAATTCAGCCAGTCGCGATTTTCAAGCATTACCGCGATCGGTGAGCCGATCGTTTTGCCATGATGTATGCCCGAAAGAAAGTGCGCGCGGTCGGTTTCGATCTTCATGCGCCCACCGCGTCCAAAGCCCTGCTGCCGCCGCCATAACTCGCGGTCAACAAATTCCTGATCCACCGTCAACCCGGCTGGCAGCCCGGAAAGAAACGCAACCAGCGCCTCGCCATGCGATTCTCCGGAGGTGAAGTAGCGCAGCATGTAGAACAGGCATTGTAAATGATGAGGAAAAGTTCGGCTCTCCTTAAAGATTTAGCGCGATTTTAGGCAGAAGGAGGGCTCTGCGCAGGTTACAATTGGTCTTTGCTTATCGGCCATCGTTATTAGCCATCGCGCCCTTCGTCCCAGACGCGAGGATCATTGAATGCTGACAACTACGACAGGTCCATTTCATCCGGAAGCTGTTGAGCAGATTCGTTGCGTGATCGCCGACGATCACGAAATGCTGCGCTACGGTGTGCGCCGCTTGCTGCAAGACGATCCGGAATTCGCTGTTGTCGGCGAAGCCTGTGACGCCGCCGAGGCGCTCAAGTTGGTCCTGGAACACCGCCCCGACCTGGTTTTGCTCGATATCGGGATGCCCGGTATGTCATCGTTCGAAGCTGGATGCCTTATCCAGGAACACTGCAGCGGAACGCGCATCGTGTATCTCACCATGCATGAGGATCGGGAGTATGTGCAGCAAGCCCTGCGCTCCGGTGCGAGCGGTTACCTGTTGAAAGATACTCCTGCGCCACTTTTGCTGCGCGCTTTGCGCGAAGTGCATCGCGGCGAGCGATCTTTGAGTCCGCAGATCCAGACAACACTAAAAGACGACGCGACCCTGCGCAACCAGGCAGCACGCGTGCCGCTGCGGAGAAGCACTCTCACATTGCGCGAGCGCGAAGTGATGAAGTTGCTGGCTGAAGGCAATACGGTCAAGAAAGCGGCAACGGTTCTGGGAGTTAGCGCCAAGACCGTGGAGGCGCATAAGTTCAACTTGATGCGCAAACTCGACATTCACAACAAAGCCCAGCTGGTTACGGTCGCTATACAGAAGAAAATTCTTACAATGCCTGTCCCCATGGTGTAGCACGGCTATGGGGTAGCGCGGGTTGCCACAACGCTCGAGGCATCATTCTTAGTCTTATACCCCCGTTAGGGCTGCTGCCAGGCCGGCCAGATCGGGAACTTCGAGATCTGCCTGCTTCTCTGCGATAAGTGCCGTCGATGCTCGTACCGCGCCAATCCCAGGACGAGCCGACTTCCGATTCACCCACACCGTCGAAATTCCCAGCGACCGTGCCGGTACAACGTCGTGATACACACTCTGCCCGGTGTGGAGTAATTGTTCGGGAGAAATCGCAAGCGTGCGTAACGCCATTCGGAAATTGTTGAGCGAAGGCTTATAGCTCTTTGCCTGTTCCGCTGTGATCACGCCATCAAATTCCACCCGCAGATGTTTGCGCGTTTCCGCAAATAGCTCGTCGTCAATGTTTGAAATGATGGCGAGTTTGTAGCGCTTCCGAAGTTCGCGCAGCGCGGAAACCGTATCCGGAAAGGGCCGCCACGCAGCGACCGATTCGTGTAACGAGTGGATTTCCGCCGAAGTGGCTACAAAATTCAGGCGCTTCGCAAACGCGCGCACCACCGATCGCAACACATCCCGATAGCTCTGGTAATCGCCATTCTCCGCCTCGGCTTCAAACTCCCCGTAGAGTTCAAGAATGGCGGCATCAGCGAGAGTTTGACCGTGATTGGCGAGTACAGCTCGCAAGACGGGCAGAATCCCAGACTCCCAATCGATCAGAGTGCCGTAGCAGTCAAAACTGACCGTACTGAAACGTGAAAAATTCATAGTCGGTCAGCCGGGTGGCAAGGCCCAGCAATATCAAAGGCTAATTAGTCGGATTCACCTGCAGCGAAGACTTGAGCTTAAAGCTAAGCGCCGACTCCGCCGGAAGAACAATATCTTTGTTGCCCGTATATGCGGCCCCAGCAGTGCCAGCGCCACCGCCGGCGAGCGCGCCAATCGCCGCGCCTTTTCCGCCACCAGCCAAGCCGCCAACGATCGCGCCGAACGCCGTGCCGCCCCCGGCCATCACGGCAGTCCGCTTACCTTTGCCCTTCTCTTCGCGTCGGATCGCTGAGGTTGCAATCGACACATTGTTCCCGTTCAACGAAATCGAAGTCAGCCTGAGCTCGAGCACGGCCCCTCCCTTTAACTTGCCGAGAGGTTCCGCGTCGACAACGGTGCCGCGAACCGGCGTGCCCGCTGGCATCACAATATTCCCATCGACAGTAATGCCAGAAGTCAGGGTTGCACTGAACGAGTCGCCCGGCGAGCTGATCTTTGATCCCACCGCATTCCCCAGCCTTACGGTCAAAGTTGTGCCGGCAGGTATGACGACCGGCTGCGGCGGCGCAGGCACTGGTGCCACTGCCGGTGCTGCCGCTGTTGTTGGAGCGGGCGCTGGAGTCGCAGGGTTGTTTGAAGAGTTCGTCGCATTTCCAGCATCGGTATTCGACGGCGTCGTATTTGCCGGGGCACCCATGTTGCTGGCGGAATTCGAGGCAGAGTTGGAGGTAGTATCGGCTGGTTTGTGCGAGCAGGCAACAAGCGCGAACAGCAGGAGAATCGAAAGTACACACAGCCCACGAGAACGCATAATGTTCTCCTCCGAATCAGAATTTGTTGAGGCCAAAAACTGTAATCGAAGCAGGCCCAAGTGTGCAAATGAGGAGTGCAAATACGGCAGACTAAAAAGAGGCACAGATCGAGGCTCGGGCACAGGCTAGACGCTAGGCTTTTTGTTCGCTGAACAGATCCAGGTCAATCGCCGGCGAGGAAGTTGCACTCTCCGTTGCCACAGGCGCCGAAGCGCTGGAATCCCCCCCATCGTTCGCGTTGTTTCGTGCAACCGGTGTCTTCTCGCCCTGCATGAATTTTCTCGAATCCAGCAGCGGACGTCCCAGCGAAGCGTTATAGCTGGTCCACGGTCCTTCGAGTTCAGACTCACGCTCGAAGTGGGCACGCATCGCCTCCATCTTCGAATCCAGATCGTCGAGGTAGTGCAGCATGAGCGCTTCGGGGAACATCGGCAACTTGGGCGATCCGAAATCATACTGCCCATGATGGCTGATGATCATATGTTCGAGCAGGGTTTTCAGTTCTTGCGGAAATCCCGGCAGCTTTGCCAGCTTAGCCTGAAGTAGCTCCAGTTCGATAATCATGTGTCCCAGCAATTGACCGCGCGTGGTGTACGAAAACGCTCGGTTGTAAGTCAGTTCCTGAATCTTGCCGATGTCATGCAGAAACGCACCCGTCAGCAGCAGGTCGCGATTGACTTGCGGATAGTTCCGGCTCATCAGATCACAGGAGCGAAACAACGACACAACATGATCGAGCAGTCCGCCAATGTAAGCATGGTGAAGCGTCTTGGCTGCGGGAGCGTTGCGATAGCGCTCCGCGATCTCCGTGTCAGCCATGAACAGTTCCACCAGCGATTTCAGATGCGGATTCTGGAAGGTGGCCACAAACTCCGTGAGCGTTCTCCAGAGTTCGCCGATATCCTTGGTCGTCTTGGGTAGGTAGTCGGTGAAGTCGATATCGACTTCTTCCATGCGCCGCAGCTTGTGAATCGTAAGCTGGAAACGATTCTTGTATTTATTAATGAGCCCCTTAACCTTGAGAAAATCATCCTGCTCGAAAACGGCGATAAATTCATCGACGTTGTCCCACATCTTGGCTTCGACCTGGCCGGTGCGATCCGCCAGCACCAACGCCAGATAGGGGTCGCCATTCTTCTTGGCCTTCACCTGCTTCGACGCCACCACGAAGCTGGAGGTGATGATCTTATTTTCCTGCTGGGAACACTCCGAGATGAAGAACTCTTTCATGAGACTCCGCGAAATGGGCTTCCGCGCGTGAATGCACGCGCTAGCTAACCCGGGCCGCCTGCTGCGAACTACATCCAAGCTTAATCTAAAACACGCCTAGCTTCTTCTTTTTCAATTTCTTTGCGCCGGCATCCTTGTCCGCAGTCTCGACTGGCTTGGTTTGCTTTGAACTGGCTCCCGTGTCGACATAGCCCGTCTTGATATCGATGTAGGCCTCCTCGCGCAGCGTGGTGAGGAAGGCGCGCAGCGCGGGCTGTAGTTTTTGCATGTACAACGCATCCTGAATGCGTGGCTCAACTTCCTTAAAGGGGGGAATACCCGCGGTCTGATGTTCGGTCGTCTGCAGGATCACATAACCCTGTTTCGTCCGAATTACGTCCGTGACATCCCCGGCCTTTAGCGCGAAGACTTTATCTTCCAGTTCTTTCGACAGTGTGCCACGCTTGAAATAACTGAGGTCTCCGCCATCTTTCGCCGAAGGACCGTCCGAATACTTTTTGGCCAGATCCGCAAATTTTGCGCCCTTGTGAAGTTGGTCGAGCAGGCTATCCGCTGTGGCCTTGGCGGCCTCCAACTCTGCCTGAGCTTCCGCTTCGGATGGTGGTACGGGTTTGCCGTCTGCGCCGATGGCCGGCTTGGTAGTCGCTTTAGGCGCGATCAGAAGTTCACTCAGGCGAACCTGCTCGGGCTGCTCCATCTCCGCACTGTGCTCGTCATAGAACTTCTTCTCCTCCTCCTTGTTCATGGAGAGTTTCTGACCAACTTCCTGCCCAATCACCTTCTGCGTGATGATCTGGTTGCGCATGTTTTGTTTGAAGTCTTCGTACGAAGCTCCCTGCGCCTCCGCCGCTTTCTCCAACTCCTCCATGCTTCCGAGGTTCATCTGCTTGCGCATTTCATCCAGACGCTTGACTAGTTCTGTGTCTCCGGTAATGCCCAGATCCTTGCCTTTTTGCAGCAGGAGCTGCTGGTCAATCAAATCGCGCAGAACATCCTTTTCCTTTTCGGCAAACTCGCGATCGGCGTTAGCCGGATTCTGTTGCTGAATATCCTGCTTAACCTGATCGCGGCTGCGGATGTATTCCGTGCGCGAGATGATTTCGTTGTTCACACGCGCGACAATCTCTTCGATCACGGTATCGGCCGGCGAAAGAGCCGGAAGCAGCAGCGCGTATCCAACCGCCAACAGCATGGGGAGTGAGGTCTTCTTCATAGGGCTCTCTTGCAACCTGGGGTACACCCGGGGAGAATTTGTGTTCTTATTTTACGCCGCAAGCAGCTTGCAGGCCAAATTGAAGCCAAAATAGAACATCGAGTGGCGAGCGGGTCGGCTTGAATCGCGATTCACGAATCAAGATTCACAGACGATATTGTTCGTCGCTGACGTGCTCCATCCAATCGACGACCTTGCCGTCTAAACGCTCCTGAATTGCAATATGAGTCATGGCCGTCGTCGGAGTGGCACCGTGCCAATGCTTCTCTCCCGGCGCGAACCAGACCACATCGCCGGGATGAATCTCCTCTATCGCACCGCCTTGCCGCTGAGCCCAGCCGCAGCCGGCCGTGACAATCAAGGTTTGCCCGAGCGGATGCGTATGCCACGCGGTTCGCGCTCCTGGCTCGAATGTGACGCTCGCACCTGCGACCAGCGCCGGATCGGGCGCTTGAAAAAGTGGGTCGATACGTACGGTACCAGTAAACCAATCTGCGGGACCTTTGCCCGAAGGTTGCGAGCCGACGCGTTTTATCTCCATGCCGACATTCTAATCGTTTGGATGAATAGAGAATTTCAGACTGACCCGCTAGATCGAGTGGCTGGCTAATTTCCGCGCGTGAGCGTGAGCGCCGTCACGTCGTTGTGCTTCGGAGCCATATGCATAAAGTCCTGCACGTTTTTTAGGATGCGCTGCGAGAGATCTTTGGCGGAAGACGCTCCCGTCTGCAAGACGTTCCTGACTCCGTCGAGTCCAAATTCCGCGTTCTTCGATTCCGCCTCGACCACGCCCCGTGAGACGACCGCCAGAGAGCCCTTAGGTCCCACGCCGACAATCCGTGCGTCGGTCGGCGCCAGCGAAAATAATCCAAGCGGCAGGCCGGTCGCCGGCAATTCAACCACGCTAGTGTCGTCGCGCAACAAACCCGGTGTGTGGCCGGCATTGACATAGCAGACCGTACCCAGTTCCTCGTTATAGCAGCCCGCGAATGCCGGACAACTCCGCACGCCTCCAGCAGCGCGCATGATCTCAAGATTCAGACGGCGCGAAAGTTCGATCATTGCTTCCGATTCGTTAAGTTCAGGAGCAGCAAAGATTTGTTCGGCGGACGTGCGAAAACAAGCCTGGGCGGCTTGGAGCACCGGGCCGCTGGTTTCACGCTTGCCAGCCAGGTCGAGCAGCCCGAAAAGGAACCGCTGCGGGCCCACCCGTAGGAATTCGTGGAAATCGCCGCCAGCGGGCGAAGAAAAATAAGCAACCGCCAAGTCAGCGCCCTGCAGTGCAGGGATATCTCCATGGACAATCTCCGGAGCCTTTTCAACCGTCGAGCCAAACCCGAGTTTTGACAGGAACCCAGCCATGAGGGGCGAAATCTAACACAAAGCTATCCTCTAGGCAATGAGCGGAAAGTGGGGGCGAAAACTGCGAAAACCAGAGCCCGGTTGGGGTTTCTTCGAGGTCAATCTAAATTGCTACAAGGCTGAGAATAGAATAGCTATAAGACGTAGTTTATTGCCCGTATTTCTCTTTAAGCGAACGCCCCATCTCATCCTGAAACTGACGATAGTCGGCATGCATAGTGGCGCGTAAAGCAGCCTCAGCGGAACTCCCCTGCGACAGCATTTCAAGGATGCGCGCAATTTCCGTCATCCCGTAAGCGTCGCGCACGTATTCCGCGGCGGCGAGAGATTCGGCATAGGCCGTAGTTGCCTCGGGGGCGGAAAAGCTCATGAAACTGCCTTCGAGCATGTTGAAGGGGATTTCATTTCCGGCCGCGAACAACTGTGCCAGTGGATGTCCGTTCGACACGGATGACTTGCCCTCTTCCAGTTGTGCGATGCCCTCATTCAGCCAGGTAGGGCAGCGGTTACCCGACATCTGCGAAACGAACGAGTGTGTCAGCTCATGTTTTAAAACCCGAGCAAGCTCAGGCGTAACGCCATGGACGCCGCTAATCGGAATGCGCAGCTTGCCATCATTGATCGCGCCGGTCCATGAAGGCGCGCGTGTCACGTCAAAGAACGCCTGCTGCGTGTACAGCGTGACTGCAATATTGTTGTGGGGCGAGTAACCGAGATCGCGCACCAGATCGTCATATTCGGAGTCGAGCGTCGCGAGTAGGTCGCGGCGGAAGTTCTCAGAGGTATCTTTTCCTTCAAAGTGAAGGTTAAAGTGGCTGCTTTCCCGCTGTGAAAAGTCGGATTCAGCGCTCGATTCTCGCTCAGCACGAGCCAGATACTGGCTGACGGTGGCGTCAGGACGCAGGGCCAGCGACTTCTTCCAGGAGTGGATCGCATCGGGCGTATGATCGCTGGCGAATTGAACAAAACCCAGCATGGCAATGGCATCCGCAGAGTCGGGAGCGACACTGGCGGCATGTTGCGCGTAGGGCAGAGCTTCCGAGGCTTGGCCAGTGCGCATCAAAGTAGCAGCGTAGTAAATCAACAAAGTGGCGTTATCCGGTTGGAAACGAAGGGCGGACTCGTAATAGCGCTTGGCTTGCGGGAAGTTGCCATGATCGGATTCATGCTTGCCGGCGAGAAAATATGCTGTTGCGGCGCGCTCGAAATTACCAGTTTGTGCCAGACTGGCGAGCGCGTCGGCGTCGACTTTGCCGTCGTGGATCACTTTTTCAGCAATATCGGCTTCATGGTCGAACGAGGGCGTGAGCGGTGTTATGTCAGGGACGCTGCCATTATTAGATCCTCCGCTATGAACCGGAGCGACGCCGCCACTATCGATGTGGTCGACCGAAGACTTCGGGATAGCGTAAGTATCTTCGCCAAGGTCATACTCGATGTGGTCTTTGGTTTGGCGCACCTCGTCGGCCCAGATGGTGCGTCCATTCTTAAGATGGATGACGTCGGCGGTCGCTGGAAGCGCCGGCAGAAGCACTAGAATGAGGACGAAGACACGCACTCGGCTGATTTTAACAACCGCGCGGAGGAGTCGTAAGGTGACCAAGGTGCTGCAACTCGGGTGGCGCATATCCGGATTTGCAGGGATCTTGGCTGCCACGGCTTGGGCTCAAACTCCGGCGCCAAATGCTAGCTGTCCCCGAACTACCAGTTCCCTCTACGCCCGGATTCGTTCCGTAGAACTCGATCCCCAACGCGTCTACCGCATTCGCGACGCCTCCATTGACCGGCCAAATCTCCACCTCGATTTTGAAGACGGCACGCTGGCATTTACCGAAGATATTTGTGGGCGCATTACCGGCGCGTTCTTCGAGGGCGACGGCGAGGTCCGGCTGCGCCCGCCCAACCGTGAGGAGCGCGGATCGATGGCGTTATTCACCGGGATGGCGATTCTCGAAGAACAGTTCACTTCAGCCTATCTGCGCTTTAACGACGACACGGCGGCGGCCTTGCAGCCGTTTCTTTCGCCGGCGCCCGAAGCTGCAGAATTTATAAAGGAATGGGGCGACACCACCCATAGCCTGGCCGAGTTTGACTCCCTGCGCCTGTTGCTCGACTTCAGTCATTTTCTTCCCGCGCCCGCTGGAAACGCTCCGGTGCAGAAATTTCCACCTCTCCTGCACGCCCATCTGCTCGGCAAGAAGTTGGGGGAATTTGAAGTGTTCTGGGACGCAGCAGCCCCAGAACCATTGTCGGCGGCGCAACCACGTGTGAAAGACGACACCCTCTTTTTCGACATCTGGACTTCATTTGCGCCCATTGTCAGCGCATCGTCGAATCCAGCCTCGAATCCGCCGTCCAATTCATTGTTAGGCGATGCCTCGATAACTGATTTCAGAATTCGAGCCACAGTACAGCCTCCAACCAGGTTGCAAGCGTCGACGGAGGTGAAGGTTCGAATTCGCACTGGAGGTGAAAGGGCGCTGCTATTCGAGTTGTCGCGTTATCTGAAGATTAGTGCAGTGGAAATCGACGGGCGGCCGATAGATTTCATTCAGAATCCGGCAATTGAAGGAACGCAGTTGCAGCGCAGAGGGAATGATATGGTCGCGGTGGTATTTCCGTCTCCTCTCGCCGCCGGACAGGAACTAAACCTGACCTTCAACTATGCGGGCGAGGTTTTGTCCGAGGCAGGGAACGGACTGCTATACGTAGGTGAGCGTGGCACTTGGTATCCCAATTTCGGTCTGAGTCCGGCGCAGTTCGACATGGAATTCCACTATTCAGCAGCTTGGACGCTCCTGGCAACGGGAAAACAGGTTTTGCGTGGCACGGAAGTAGCCATGAACGATGACTCTGCCGCGGAGAAAGTTTCGAGATGGACGTCAGAGCGCCCGATTCCGGTGGCCGGCTTCAACCTGGGCAAATACGTTCGGGCCGAGGCCAAATCAGGCAACATTCTGGTCGAGGCCTACGGCACCAGGGGAGTGGAGAAAACTTTTCCCAAAGGGCAACCGCAGGTGATCGAGCAGCCGACATTTTCAGGCGTTCATCCCCGGCTCACGCAACCGATGGTGCTGGCTCCACCGCCACCATCACCCGCACGCGATGTACAGGCCGTGGCGGACAAAGCGGCGAAGGCCATCACAACATTCTCACAGTGGTTCGGCCCGTATCCCTACTCTTCACTGGAACTGACGCAGATGCCAGGGAATCTGAGCCAAGGCTGGCCCGGGCTAGTATTCCTCTCTAGCTATGCATTTCTCAGTCCGCAGGAACAGACCGATCTTCACCTCGACCGGGTGAATCGCGACATTGACAGCCAGGTATTGGTGCATGAGACGGCGCACCAGTGGTGGGGCGACCTCGTGCTCTGCCAGAGTTATCGTGATCAGTGGATCTCGGAAGGCCTGGCGGACTATTCCTCTCTGCTGACGTTGGAGAAACAGAGTCCAGTGCAATTTCGGCAAGTTCTGGAAAAGTACCGTCGCGATCTTCTCAGCAAGAACAAAGACGGCGAGTTTGTGCGCGATGCCGGACCGGTGACACTCGGGCCACGCCTGGAATCGTCGCATTTTCCCAACGGATACGAAGCCATCGGCTACGAAAGAGGCGCGTGGTTATTTCACATGCTGCGCTCCATGCTTCGCGATTCCGAAGCGGCCTCCCATTCCCAGAAACGGCGGACAAATCCAGCGAATCCGGACGAGCCCTTCTTCCGCGCCCTGCGCAAAGCCCGAGAGCGTTATGCGGGAAAGACCATGACCACACAGCAATTGCTGCAAGTCTTCGAAGAGGAGCTGCCGCGCCCACTTTGGTACGAGAAACGTCCCAAGTTGGACTGGTTCCTGACAGGCTGGATCGAAGGCACAGCAATTCCAGAGCTGGAAACGCGCGATACTCATATCGCCGAGAAAGCTGGAGTGACCACAGTCACAGGCGTGATCGTACAAAAGGACGCACCCGACGATCTCGTCACTGCCATTCCGGTATATGCAACGACCGCAACTAACGCACAGGTTTTTCTAGGCGAGGTGCTGGCGGATGGCCCGGAGACAACCTTCCGTCTGATCGCTCCGAGTGACGCCCACAAGATTGTGCTGGATCCAAACCAAACGATTCTGAGAGTGTTGAAGTAAGCATCGAGTCCGTTCCGAGCAAGCAGAGATCTTCGTGCAGCACGCGCTGCCTTTGCAAGCCCGCAAGGCCACGTGATTGCTAAAAGAAGAGTCATCACCACTGAATCGGAGTGAAGGTCATGACTCTTCAACCTCATATATTCGTGAACAATGCATCCGCGAACGGATTGCCCGTGAACAGTTCGCCTGCAAACGATCCGCCTCGCCAACGCATAATTCTTCTGGTTGAGGACGAACCTTTCGTACGAGAAGCAACCTGCGGCATTCTGAAAAGTGCAGGCTTCGAAGTTCTGTCTGCCAAAGATGCTGGGGATGCGATGAAGATCTACCAAGAGTGCCAGCGCCGCATCGATCTGGTAATGACCGATATGGTGCTGCCGGGCCTGTCAGGAGAACAACTCGGACAGCATCTTCGTAAGCTTTCACCTGAGATCGTGGTTCTTGTGACATCCGGCTACAACAATCCTGAGTTCGAGGCGGAAGTCCCCGAAACACACACCTACTTTCTGGCCAAACCCTATTCCAAGCGAATGCTGGTCGACAAAATTGAAACGATTCTTGGCGCTCTTCCGCTGGCGCAAGCAACGCAGGCCGGCTAACAGTATGTTTAGGGCGGGCACCCTCGCCCGCCGCCGTTGATCCTGATCGTGTGGAGCGGGCACTCCAGTCCGCCGCCGCGGACCATGTCGCCGCTCTTGCTCTTGAACTCGCTTTTGATCCCCGCACGTCACACAACACCACCAAACAACCTTTGCCCGCCAACGACCTTCCGCGACGTTTATAATCCTCGTTCCTCAAGTTCAGCTCCTAATGAGCAAGGAGGATGGAGCACGGATGAAACTCGAAGGGCGCGTAGCGCTAGTTACAGGAGGATCGCAAGGCATCGGCCACGCCTGCGCTCTGGATCTGGCGCGGGAAGGCGCGAAAGTTGCGGTAGCCGCGCGAAATCGCGAAAAGCTCGACGAACTTGTCGCGCAGATCACAGCCGCAGGAGGCACTGCCGCGGCTTTCGTCATGGACGTAGCCGACGAAGAACAAATAAAAGCCGGCGTCAAAGCCGCGATTGCGCACTTCGGCAAGATCGACATCCTGATCAATAACGCGGGCATCACCCGCGACCAACTCGTCATGCGCATGAAGCGCGCTGATTGGGATTCGGTCCTTAACACAAATCTGACCTCCGCGTATTTGTGCATCCAGCAGGTAATCGGATCGATGCTCAAGCAGCGCTGGGGACGGATCATCAACATCACCAGCGTCTTCGGACAGATGGGCCAAGCCGGCCAAGCCAACTACGCCGCATCCAAAGCCGGATTGATTGGCCTGACCATGGCCATGGCCCGTGAGGTGGCGTCGCGCAATATCACCTGCAACGCGGTAGCTCCAGGATTTATCGAAACCAGTATGACCGCCGCGCTAAGCGAGGAATTCAAGCAGGCTGCTGTGAAACAGATTCCCCTAGGCCGAGTAGGCTCACCAGAAGATGTAGCCGCAGCTGTGCGTTTTCTAGCCTCCGAAGAAGCGGCTTACATCACCGGCCACGTGCTAAACGTAAACGGTGGCCTGCTAATGGGCTAGTGTGGGGCGGCCGCCCTCGCCCGCCGCTCTTAAAGTCGATCTTGATCTTGAGATCTCCGAATATCTGCCATGAAGAAAAATGTCTGGAGAGCGGTGATCGAAGTAGGATTTATCGTCTTCCTGTTTTATTCCAATCTTTTGATGGGGGAATTTGAACGCTCAGGCATGGGACTGAAGCGGGGCATCGCCTGGGCCATCGAAGATGTTTTTACCGCGGCCAATTTCGGCATTGCCATGATCGCCGGGCTCCTCGGCTATATCCTCTTTGAATTTCTTCGGAAGAAGTTCTAGGCAAATGTCGATCTGGTTCCGAAACCGCGGGCTACTGCTGGCTTTCAATCCGGAGTCCAGCCCAGATAATCCCCATGCCCCTCAAACACCGAAGACATTTTTGTCAGGCGGAACAGGTCCTGCAGGCGTGAGTTCAGATTGATAAGTTTCAGCCCGCAACGCTGCCGCCTGGCGGACAAGTAGATTGCGATAATCGCACCCAGCCCCGAACTATCCATGTAGCTGACGTCCGTCAAATCCAACACGATGCATTTCGTCTCTGGCATCAGACTGCGGATCGTCGTTTGCAGCTCGGCGGAACTGTAAGAGGTGATCTTGCCAGTGCAACGGACAATGATCTCCTCCGGATTCCGTATCGTTTCAAAACTCAACTCCGCAGGTGAAACAGGATTCGAGGCCATGCGCGGCCCTCCTAGGGAAGCATAAGTCAAAATCGGATTTCCAAGCGCCCGCCAGACGGCTGTAAGCCTTTAGGCCAGCGACCAGCCAGAACGCCATAAGATACTCCCAGCGCGAGTAAAGTCAAGCCAGATTGTTGATGGGTTAACTAGACTTTGCATCCATCAAAATTCCGAAAAACCTCCCATTCGCCAACCGATGCAAATTGCCAGTCGGGCTACTCGGATGACTTTTTATGTAGCGGCAACTTTCCCGTCCGTATGTAAGTATCCTGAAACACCGTTGTGCAGATGCTATCTTCGCCAACGGCATACATATAAGTGGTGGTTCCTAAAAACGAATTTGTATCGACAAAAGTAAACGTCGTGGAAAACGTCGCCGTTTCTGATCCACTTTCAGGGAAACGGTGTCCGCGATATTCGCCAGACCAAGTGTCGACTCCAGCCGCGGGAGTAACCGGAAAGTCCAATTCTTGAATGAAGTTTCCTCTCGAACCGTTAATGGAATGCCGCTCCACCGCGCCCGTTTTTCCCGGTCCGGGATAATAGAAATAACTGGCCAGGTATTCACCCGGAGCGGCCCCGCACGTTCCGCCATTAGTTGCCGTCGCCGAAACCACATAACTCGACACATCGTAAATCCCAACTCCCGGGCC
>Ga0209169_10000046_pt1 | contig 66386 bp, 57 predicted proteins | sample HubBroMetageWRM4_FD_188346 | JGI IMG/M metagenome (GOLD analysis project Ga0209169, IMG submission 188346) | Warmed soil microbial communities from the Hubbard Brook experimental Forest, New Hampshire - Hubbard Brook CCASE Soil Metagenome WRM 4... | ecosystem: Environmental > Terrestrial > Soil...
GTGGTCGGCGAGCCCTTGGGGGGCGCCGGAAAAACCGCGATGTTCGCCGGGAAGGCAAACGACGAGGTGACATCGTTGCCGTATTGCGGACTGTAGCGGGTCGCGAAGGGCCGCGTAGCGCCGAGGATTTCCTGAGTGTGGTCGAAGCTCAAGCCTAAGTTGATATTGTAGCGGTCGGTCTTCAAATCGCCGATGCCGCCGAAGAAGTTGGCTTGCTGCTCAGTGCCGCCGCCGTCCCGAGTCGGCGCACCGCCATAGACGCTGGCGTCAACACCCTGGAAATTGTCTTTCAATATAAAGTTCACCACGCCGGCGATGGCGTCGCTGCCATAGATCGCCGAGGCGCCGTCCTTCAAGATTTCCACCCGGTCGATGGCCGCGACGGGAATGGAACTGATGTCGACCGAGTTGCCGGCGGTGCCGGTCGACCCGCCGCCGTAAGGGGCGGATCGCAGGCCGTTGATCAATACCAGGGTTCTCGCGGAGGTCAAACCGCGCAGCGAAATGGTGGAAATCGAGCCGGTCTGGTTGCCGGTGGCCTGCGCCTGGACGGTGCTGCCCGAGCTGCTGGCAGAACTGATGTAGCGGAACAGATCTTCCGCGGAGGTCGCACCGGTGCGTGCGATGTCCTCGGCCTTCATCACCGTCACGGGCAGTGCGGTTTCTGCGTCGAGACCCCGGATGGAAGTACCGGTGACCACGATCTCGGTGAGATCGGGATTCGGTCCGCTCGATGCAGAAGTGGTCGCTGCCGCATTGGAGTTCTGAATTGCCGGCGTCTGCGCCGTGGTCGAGGTGGCCTGCGCGAGCTTGATTTCCTGGCCCGACGGCGCCATCGCGGCGGCCGACACCGGATCATTGATTTTTTGGAAGTCGTTGCGCGCGGCTTTGTGTTCGCTCGGTCCCGTGATGACGACCGTGCTGCCATCGACCACGTCGTAGTGCAGCGTCGTGTCCTTGAGGAGGATTGCGAGCGCACTGCCGGCATTGAATCTGCCGACGACCCCGGCCGACTGTTTTCCTTCCGCAAGCTGACCGGGAACCGTGACCTGAATGTCCGATTGTGCCGAGAATTTCAGCAGCGCGGAGGAGAGCTGTTGCGGCGCGATGTCAAACTGCCTCTGCTGTGCGAGGTCGATTGCCGCAATACTCGGCTGGATGCCGATGGCGACTGACGCGCCTAGAATGACGAGCAGCGCTGCCGCGCCGCGCACTAACCGTCCCACGACTCTCGTTGCGTTCATTGACTTCCCCTTACACGGCTCGATATCCGCTTCTTAAGGTGTAAGACGAATGAGAATTTAAATACGGGAACAGATTTTGACGATTTTATGAATGCCTTTCGATTCATCCACGCAGCGGTCGAATTAATGGTCAAATAGTGGGGTGGGGGCGAAAACGGCTCGGAGTACACACGACAGAGCCGCTCGTGCATTCCCGTTTTCGGCCTGTCATTCGTCTAAGCTAGAATTAAGGGTGCCTAAAATAACTCCTCATGGTGATTGCAGTGAGTGTGCCGCCACCGAACCCTAAGCAGGTGGCCGACCCGACTCCCGATGGCGAGGAATCGCGTGCCAGCGTGGTTGAACGGCTATTCCGCGAACACAATGAGGCGTTGATTCGTTTTCTGCGCGGGCGGGTGGGCTCTCACAACGAAGCCCTGGAAGTGGCGCAAGAAGCCTATGTGCGCCTCTTGAGCTTGGATCAGCCGGGCGCGGTCAGCTATCTGCGGGCCTTTCTTTTCAAAACTGCCGCCAACATCGCCATCGATCGGCGCCGACGGAATCAATACTTCGACAAAGTCGCGGGTCGCCAACTCTTTACCGAGTTGACCGAGACCCGCACGCCAGAACGGCAACTTTCCGGCGAGCAAACACTGCGTCACCTTGACGCGCTGATTGAGAGCATGCCGCCCAAGTGCCGGGAGTCCTTCGTCATGAATCAAATCCAGGGGCTCGACGCCGCGACCATCGCGCGCCGGCTCGGTATCACCGACAGCATGGTGCGCAAATACGTCGTGAGGGCGCTGCTTCACTGCCGCGCGCACATGGACCTGGAACGCAATGGCTGAACCACCCATGTCGTTGTCAACTGAAATCGAAAATGACCCCGTGCACCTGGCGGCGGCCGATTGGTTGGTCCGATTGCAGAGCACGGAGGTATCGCTGGAGGAGACTCTCGCCTGGCAAGCCTGGATTCACGCGAATCCCGCGAATGCCGAGGCGTTTGTTCGCCTCGAAGAGATTTCGCTGGCATTACGCGATCTGCCTGCGCCTGCCGCGGTGCCCATGGCCCTGTTGGAACGCGATCGCTACGATGCTTCCGTTCCCATCGGCCACTGGAAACCTCGGCTTCCGCATGAGCGGCCGCGAGCGCCGTGGCCTTGGGGCCGGCTGGGTGTCGCGGCCTCATTGACCCTCTTTGCGCTGGTTTTTGCCTTCTGGAAGACGCCCGCGGAAACGAAGTCCTTTGAAACCGAAATTGGCGAGAATCGCAGCGTGACTTTAGCCGATGGCTCGATCATCTCGTTGGGCGGCGATACGCACATCGAGGTGGCGCTGTCTAAAAAAGTGCGCGCCATCGAGCTGATCAAGGGCGAAGCCCTATTTAAGGTCGCGAAAGATTCAGCACGCCCATTCCGGGTGCGAGCCGGCGATGCCACCATCATTGCGGTAGGAACGGAGTTCAATGTGGAGCGCGATAGCGATCGCGCCGTCGTCTCGGTCACCGAAGGCCAGGTTGAAGTCAAGCCTGACGTCGGCCTCCTGCCGGTGTTGCTGAACGAATTTAAACCTAGGCTGCGCAGCGTGCACGTCGACGCGGGTCAGCAGACCACGGCGGGCAGCGCAGGGGTCGAAGAACCCACCAAGATGGAAGATCCTGCCACGGGATGGCAAATCGGTCATCTCGCTTTTCGCCTGCAACCGCTGCGTTACGTGTTGGAAGATGTGAATCGCTACGCTCACAAGCCCATTGTGTTGCAAACCGAGAGCATGGGCTCGCTGGTCATCACCGGCACGGTAGAACGCGAAAATATCGGCGGCTGGGTCAAGAGCCTCGAACACGCCTTTGATCTTCAGGCAACAGAAGAAGCCGACCAAATCGTCCTGCGCGCGCGCTAGAAACAGCCATGACGATACGTGCAGCGGGATTGGCGGATGCCGTCGCAATTGCGCAATTGCACACCCGTAGCTGGCAGACAGCCTACCGGGGAATTCTGAGCGACGATTTCCTGCAAGGTCCGTTGCCCGAGAATCGCCGTGTGCTGTGGCAGGCCCGTCTCGCTGAGACGGATCGGACTGAGCAGTTTGTGTTGGTGGAGGAGCACGGGGGAACGATTCGCGGCTTTGCGTGCGCATTTCTCGAGGCGGATCCGGAGTGGGGTTGTTTATTGGACAACCTGCATGTGCTCCCCGACCTCAAGGGGCACGGCTTGGGAAGGCAGCTCATGACCGCTGTGGCGCAGCGGGTGTGGCGCTCCAATCCCCGCGGTCGTTTGCATCTGTGGGTATACGAGCAAAACCTCGCGGCGCGCCGCTTCTATGAGCGGCTCGGCGGGGTCAACACGCGGCGCCAGCCCGAGCTGGCGCCGGATGGAAGCGAAGTGAACGTCGATCGCTATTGCTGGTCAGAGCTATCCGGGCTTGCCGGACGATTTACAACCAAATAAGAGCAGGGGTGTTATGCAGCTGCGCGGACTGTTACTTTCATTGTTGAGTTTGTTTCTGTTATTGCCGTGGGGAGCCGCCAACGCGGCGGATGAGCCGGAGACGCGCCTGCTGCGCCAGCCGGCTGTATCAAAAGATCATCTAGCCTTTGTGTTCGGCGGCGACATTTGGATTAGCGATCGCGACGGGGGCCACCCTATCCGGATTACCGCTCATCCTGCGAGCGAGTTCGCGCCGCATTTTTCGCCGGATGGGCGTTGGATCGCGTTCTCGGCCAACTATGACAACAATACCGATGTCTATGTCGTGCCCACCGAAGGGGGACAACCGCGGCGTCTGACCTGGCATCCGGCGGCTGACGTGGTCACTGGATGGAGTCCCGACGGCAAGCGGGTGCTATTCACCTCCAGTCGCGAGGTTGCCAACAGCCGCAGCAGCCAGCTGTATGAAGTGGCGCTCACGGGAGGCTACGAAAAGAAAGTCATGAAAGCCGTCGCTGTCGAGGGGAGCTGGTCTTCCGACGGCAAGCGCTTGGCCTATCGCCCTTACATCATGGCCTACGCCGGAATCAGCGGCTGGCGCCAACATCGCGGCGGCGATACACCGCCGATTTGGATCATTGATCCGGCCGGCAATCAGCTGGAAAAGATCCCGCATGTGAATGCCTCCGACAGCAATCCGATGTGGATCGGCGATGATGTGGCCTTTATTTCCGACCGTAACGACGGTGCGGCCAACTTATATTTGTACGACGCTCACACCCATGCTGTGCGGCAACTGACGCATGAAACGGTCTGGGACGTGCGCAACGCCGGCGCCTATGAGCACACCATTGTCTATGAGGCCGGCGGTCAATTGAAAACGCTCGATGTGGCGAGCGGGCAGGTTCAGCCGCTTGCGATCCACCTCGAGTTGCAATCCTTGCAGGCGCGGCCGCAGTGGAAGGACGCCGCCAAAAACATCACCGCCGCGCAGCTGTCCCCAACGGGCAAGCGCGTGCTGGTTACGGCCCGCGGGGATGTTTTCAGCGTGCCGGTCAAGGATGGGTCGGTTCGCAACCTAACGGCAACGTCGGGGGTACGCGAATCCGATGCGCTGTGGAGCAAGGACGGTCAACGCGTCGCTTATTTGAGCGACGAGGGCGGTGCTCAAGCTCTGGTGATCCGCGATGCACTCGGGCTGGAGAAACCCACGCGACACGCATTGGGCAAGACGGGCTACTTTACGCTGTTGGGCTGGTCGCCGGACGGCCGCCGCGCCGCGTTCGAAGACAATCATTTGCATCTGTACGCCATCGACCTGGCGACCGACGCGGTCACCCTGGTCGATTCTACGCCGCGCCGCCTCACTTTCCGGGTGGACTTCTCGCCTGACAGTCAGTGGCTCGCCTATACCGTAATCGGGGAGAATTATTTTACGCAGGTGCGGCTGCACAGTTTCGCCGCCTCGAAGAATATCGATTTGACCGACTCCTTCGTGCAAACCGATACGCCGGTTTTCGGCAGCAACGATCTGCTGTATTTTACCGCCTCGATTGATGCGGGTCCGACGCGCGTCTCGCTCGATATGTCGACGCAAGAGCGTCCGCTGCGCATGGCCATCTATGCGGCCGTGCTCTCCGCCGCCGGGCATTCTCCCTTGCCGCCCAAGAGCGGCGATGAGGATGCCAAGGGCGGCAAAGACAAAGACAAGGTTAAGGATCCCGCCCAGTCTGACCCAGACGCCAAGGCCGCCCCGGACGCCAAATCCAAGAAGAGCGGCGAGGACGACAAAGCTGACAAGGCGGTCAAACCCACGCTCGTCGATTCGATCGGGCTGTCGCAACGATTTGTGCCCATTCCGGTCGCGGAGCGTAACTATGAGCGTCTGGTCGTCGGCTCGGATGGCGCCTTGTTCTACATTGCGCGACGACAGCCGGGGTCGATCCTCGAACCACCCGGTCCCAACGGCAATGCCGACGCGGATCTGTATCGCTTCAACTTCGAGGAGCGTGAGGAAAAGCTGCTCAAATCCCATCTTGTGGATTTTTCGGCCAGCGCGGACAAGAAGAAGCTTCTGCTCACCCTGGGCGAAGGCAAGCTGGAAGTCGCGGATGCCAATGAGAAGCTCGACTCGAAGCCCATCGATCTCAGCAACGTGAGGATGCTCATCGATCCGCGCCAGGAATGGCACCAGATTTTCGATGAAGCCTGGCGCATGGAACAGCAGTATTTCTACGATCCCAAAATGCATGGACTGCCGTGGGCCGCGATTCGCACGCGCTATGAGCCGCTGCTGCAGTTCGTGCAGCGCCGCGAAGACCTGAGTGAATTGTTGGTCGAAATGATCGGCGAAATGCAGGTCGGGCATAACCGCACCGGCGGAGGTGATGTCTACTCGGCCCCACCCACCGGCACCGGCTTATTGGGCGCCGACTTCACGGTCGAGAACAACCAATATCGAATTCAAAAGATCTATCACGGCGATCGCTGGAATCCGTTCATCATCGCACCGCTTGCGACTGCCGGCGTCGATGTCGAGGAAGGCGATGCCATCCTGGCGATCAACGGTCATCCTTTGGACGGGTCGGTGAATATTTTCTCGCTGCTCGAGGGCACCGCGGGCAAACAGGTCTCCTTGACGGTGAGCCGCACCGGCCAGAGCCGTCCGCACACCGCGGTGGTCATTCCCATTGCGAATGAGGCGGCGTTGCGTCAATGGAATTGGGTCGAAGCCAATCGTCAATACGTGGAGCGCAAAAGCGGCGGCAAGGTGGCCTATGTGTACTTGCCGGATACCGCCGGCGAGGGATACACGTTTTTCAACCGCATGTTTTTTGCCCAAGTTGATAAGCCGGCGGTCATTGTCGACGATCGCCGCAACAGCGGCGGCCAAGCTGCCAACTACGTGTTGGAGGTCCTGAACCGTAAGTATCTTTCCGGCTGGAAGGACCGCGATGCCTTGGTATTCAACACGCCCGCCGGTGCCATCTACGGACCCAAAGCCATGTTGATCGATCAGGATGCAGGGTCCGGCGGCGACTTTCTGCCCTACGGCTTTCGCCACCTTGGCCTCGGCAAACTCATCGGCACCCGCACCTGGGGCGGATTGATCGGGATATCCGCCAATCCGTCGTTGATTGACGGCGGCTTTCTCAGCGTGCCGTTCTTCCGCGTGTTTACACCGGAGGGCGAATGGCGTGTCGAGAATGAAGGCGTCGCTCCCGATGTCGAGGTGACCTTGGACCCGCTCGCGGTGAACGCCGGCACCGATGTGCAGTTGGACGCGGCGATCAGCGATGTTTTGCAGCAGCTGAAAAACGCGCCGGAAATTCCGCGCAAGTCCGCGCCGCCCATTCCGGTTCAGGTGGGTAAATGAAATCACCGGAGCGCGGGCGGGCGGTCTTGACGGCATGCGCCCTGGGCATGCTGCCATTGAGCGGATTTGGGCAAGGCTCGCACATCGCGACCCTCGCGGAGTCCTTGAGCCGCACGAGCATTCGTGCGCCGGCGATTTCGCCGGATGCCCGCTCGGTGGCTTATCTGCAGCGCCAGACCAATTGGAAGGACAATGAGTTTGTCTGGCAGCTGTGGCGAGTCGATGTCGGCAGCGGCAACGCGGTGCAGCTGACCCGCGGCAAGAAATCGGTCGCTTCCGCGGCATGGTCTCCGGACGGCCGCTGGCTCGCCTTTGTCACCGAACGCGAGGCGAACGTCATCGAACCGTATGTGGACGTGGAAAAAGATACGGCCGCTAAGGATCCGCCCTCAAAGGAGGACGGCAAAAGCGGCGCGCCGGAGGCGGCAAAGCCTGCCGCCAAGCAGATTTGGCTGATTGCACCGGATGGCGGCGAAGCTTGGCCGCTCACGAAGTCAGAGACCGACGTCGAAGAGTTTAAGTGGTCGAAGGACGGCAAGGTCATTGTCTTTACTGCGGTAGAACCTCCCAGCAAAGCCGGCAAGGCGCGTAAGGAGCGCTTCAGCGCGTACGATGTGGTCGAGAAGGATTTCGCGCAACATCAGCTGTGGTGGGTCGATGCCGATACCGCCATCAAGGCGCTGCAACCCCAGGCGGCGAAGCCGTTGACCTCCGATCCTGCGTTGAGCGTCAGGTCGTTCGCGATTTCCCCGCAGTCCGACCGCATCGCGTTCAGCGCCGGCCGCGATCCGCTGTTGGCCGATCTTGCGGACGAAGACATTTATTTGATGGATCTGCCACGAGCCGCCGGGTCCAGCCCAGGGGCCGTGACAAAAATCGTTGCCCTACCGGGCCCCGACGGCTCGCCCGTGTTTTCCTTGGATGGCAGGCAACTCGCCTTTCTGACCAGTCTCGGGCAGCCAAAATTCTTTTACGCCAACACGCACATCGCCTTGGTCGATCTTGCCACCGTCCTGAAGAAACCGGCCAGCACCGCCGCCGAGGTGCGCGATCTGACCCAAAGTTTCGATGAAGATCCCGAGGCGCTCGAGTGGGTTCCGGGCGGACTGTACTTCGGCGCCATTCAAAAAATGACCGCGACACTGTTCCGACTGGAGCCCTCGAGCGGGCAGATCCAGCCTGTGTCGACCGACAATCATTTGATCATCGACGAGGCGAGTGTAACGCCCGACGGCGCCGCCATGGCCTTCACGGCGGACGATGCGACGCATTTGACCGAGCTCTATGTCTCGAGCTCAAAGGCGTTTGCGCCGAAGAAGCTCACCGACCAGACGGCGCAGGTCAGCGGCTGGAAGCTCGGCAGCGTCGAGGTCGTGTCGTGGAAGAGCAAAGACGGCACCCTGATCGAGGGGGTGCTGCACAAGCCGGCAGACTATGATCCGAACCGCAAGTACCCGTTGCTGGTCAAGATTCATGGCGGACCCACCGGGGTTTCCCAACCCCGATTTTTGCCCAATGATTACGCCTATCCGGTACAAGCCTTCCTGGAGAAGGGGGCTTTGATTCTCGAGCCCAATTATCGGGGCAGCGCCGGCTACGGTGCCAAATTCCGAGCGCTCAATGTGCGTAACTTGGGCGTCGGCGACATGTGGGACGTGATGAGCGGCGTGGACGCTCTAATCGCCAAGGGGATGGTCAACCCCAACAAGTTGGGCGCCATGGGCTGGTCGCAGGGCGGCTACATATCCGCCTTTCTGACCACCCACACCGATCGCTTTAAAGCCATTTCCGTGGGTGCCGGAATAAGCGATTGGACTACCTACTATGTCAGCACCGACATCACGCCTTTTACGCCGCAGTATTTAGGGGCGACTCCGTGGGACGATCCGCAGATCTACGCCAAGACCTCGCCGATCACGACGATTCGCCAGGCAAAAACGCCCACGCTCATTCAGCACGGCAGCGCGGATCATCGCGTGCCGGTTCCTGATGCGTTCGAGCTTTACCGAGGATTGCTCGACCAGCACGTCGATGCACGATTGATCCTGTACACAGGATTTGGCCACGGCATCGACACGCCGAAGTCGGGATTGGCGCTGCTGCAGGCGAACTTCGACTGGTTTAGCCATCACATTTGGAACGAGCCGATCCCAAAAGACTCTGCGCTCTATGGCAGCAGCGAACTGGAAACGGCACGTTGATTCACCGCTTTGGGATCTTACGTGACCAGCGAGGTGCCCAAGCGCAACCACTGCGGACTGATCGCAAAGGGATACGCCAGATTCAGCGCGGCCACGGCAATTAAACCGCCCCAGCCGAACGCCGGGTGCAGGCGGCGGTTGCGCAGGGTATCGATCAACACGGGGACCATCACGCACAGATCGAAAAGCAGCAAAATCGACATGTTGCCAGACACCATGAAAGTGAGGTTGAGCGGTATTCTGGAGAAGGCGGATGGCATCATGCAGGCGGTGGCCAGCAGCATCAGCCGTTTATGATAGTCGGGACGACGGCGCATCCCGATTGCGGCGGCGACGAGGCCCGCAAACAGTGCCATCTGGACCAGTTCCAAACACAGCACCATGACGCGGGCATTCGCCTCTGCAGAATGACGGCCGACTTCGCGGGCAGCCGCGTTGATCGTCGTGGTCGAGCCCAGTAAGACGACCCCGACCGCAATCACGACTCCAAGCATGCCTAAACGCCGATGCAAATCCGTGCGACGAGCGGAAATCAGGCAGGCTTGGACCACGAACAGAGCCAGCCAGGAACTCATGACGGCGCCGTGAATGTGCAGCCGCGTTGAGAGTTGCGGCGTGCCGAAGATCAGCTTCAGGTAATAGCTGGGCGCAAATCCCCAAAATACCAATCCGAGAGCAACGAGGGCCGCGCCGAAGTAAAAACGGCGATCGAACTGACGGCGTGCGGTGAGAAGGGCGTTCATGGGCTCTTCTAGTACAACCGGAAAACGGGGCGAATCCCGCCACGTTTGTCTGACTGGACGGCGAGCCCCGCCGCGTTTCCCCTAGAGGATTGGTTTCAGGTAAACCGCGAAAGCCAGCGAAGAACTCGCTCGATGGAAGGTTTGTAAGGCGGACGGATGATGCCGCCGCCGGAGAAACGCGATTGAATAAATACGGGCTTCTCCTTGGAAAATTGCCGAAATCCGAACTCGCCGTGATAGTGACCCTGCCCGGATGCGCCGACGCCGCCGAAGGGCAGGCCTTCTTGGGCGATATGCAATAACGTGTCGTTGATTGACACGCCGCCGGCAATCGTGCCGGCGAGGACCTGATCTCGCGCCGCCGAATTCTGGCCGAACCAATAAAGCGCCAACGGCCGCTCGTGCCGGTTTATGTAAGCCAGTGCCTCGACCAGGGTGTCGTACGGAACGATCGGCAGGATCGGGCCGAAAATCTCTTCGTTCATGACGCGCATGCCATCGCTCACATTGAGCAGCAAGGTCGGGGGCAGCTGTCTGCCGGCGGCGGCCGCGAGCGAATCCAAGGGCTCGATTTCAATGACGGTTGCACCGCGCGCGCGTGCGTCCTCGATCAGTTCGCGCAGACGCCGCAGATGGCGTTCGCTGATGATTCCCGAATAGTCCGGATTTGAGCGGAAGGTAGGATACAGACGCGTCATGCTGGCGCGCAGTCGCGCAACGAAGCGATCCACATCGTTGCGCGGCACCAGCATGTAGTCGGGCGCGATGCAAGTTTGCCCGGCGTTGATCAGCTTTCCCCATGCGATCCGGTCAATCACGCCCGCAAGATTGCACGAGGTGTCGATGATGGCCGGCGACTTCCCCCCCAATTCCAAAGTGACGGGGGTTAGATTCTTGGCGGCTGCCTGGGCGACTTCGCGGCCGACGGCGGTCGAACCGGTAAAAACGAGGTGGTCAAAAGGCAGCGCGGCAAACTGCTTTCCGACCGAGGCATCGCCCGTCACCACCGCGACCTCATCGCGTGCAAAAGCCTTGGCGATGGCCCCGGCCAAGACTTCAGAGAATGCCGGCGTCAACTCCGATGGCTTCAACATGGCGCGATTGCCTGCAGCCAACGCGCCGATGAGCGGCGCCAGCGCGAGTTGCAGCGGGTAGTTCCAGGGACTGATGATCCCGACCACGCCGAGCGGCTGACGCAGGATCAGGGACTTGCCCGGGCGGTAGGCCAGCGCCGTCGACACGCGGCGCGCCTTCATCCAATGCGCAAGATGGCGAATTGCGTGGCGAATCCCGCTTTGTAGAACCAGCGTTTCCGTAATGCGGATCTCGATCAGGGAGCGGGTGCCAAAATCGCTGGAAATCGCCGCGGCAAATTCGTTGGCGTGCGATTCGACCAGTTGATTCAAACGCTTCAGCCGATCCAGGCGCACGGCTCGAGAGGGCGACATGTCGGCTTGAAAGGCGGCTTGCTGAATGCGCAGCAGCGCCCGCAAGGATTCGGCCGGCGAATCGGACACGGGGCTAAGGGCTGGCGGCGAGGAAATCACTTGGCTCCCACGGCATCAACCCGCGATGCGCACCGGCAATTTGCTGAAACCGCGCACGAAGGCCGAGCGCACGCGCGTCGGTTCGCCGACCACTTCAATACGCTCGAAACGACGCAGGATCTCTTCCCACAAAATTTTCAACTGCAGTTCGGCCAGCCGATTCCCCACGCAGCGATGAATCCCGAAACCGAATGAGAGATGCTGGCGGGGGCGCTCGCGATCGATGATGAATCGATCCGGCTCAGGAATCGCGGCTGCATCGCGATTGCCCGACAAATACCACATCGCAAGTTTGTCGCCTTCCTTGATTTGCTTGCCACCGAGTTCCGTATCCCTCGTGGCGGTGCGCCGCATATAGGCCAGCGGGGTCTGCCAGCGGATGATCTCAGAGACCATTCCTTCAATCAGCGCCGGATTGGCACGCAGTTTGGCCATCTGTTCAGGAAATTCGTTCAAGGCCAGCAGACCGCCGGTCATCGAATTGCGGGTCGTGTCATTGCCGCCAACGATCAGGAGCACCAGATTACCCATGTATTCGAGCGGACCCATATTGCGGGTCGCGGCGCCATGCGCCAGCATCGAAATCAGGTCGGAACGTGGCGGTTGATTGACGCGCTCGTTCCATAACCGCGTGAAGTATTCCAACATCTTGCGCAACTCAGCCATGCGAACTTCCGGCTCGGGAGCGTCGGGATTGGTTAGCTTGTTGGCGGTCGAGATGTCCGACCAATGCGTGAGCAGTCGTCGGTCCTGCAGCGGGAAATCAAACAGCGTGGCCAGCATGTAGGTGGTCAGTTCGATGGAGACTTTGTCGACCCAGTCAAATGTCTCATTGCGCGGCAGACTGTCCAGTACTTGGCCGGTACGCTGGCGGATTAGGTCGCGCCAATTGTTGAGATTGGCCGGCGCCACGATGGGACTCACTGCCTTGCGCTGCTCGTCATGCTTCGGCGGGTCCATCGCGATGAACATTTTCAATTTCTGCTCATCATCCGGCGGAAAGTCCATCAGGGTAATTCCTCCTTCGGAGGAATAGATCTCGTGATGGCTGTCGACATGCATGATGTCTTGGTAGCGCGTGACCGACCAATAGGCATCAATACCAGGCACCGGACTGTGGGAGCGGTGCACCGGGTCCTCGCGTCGGAGCCGCTCGAAGACATAGCCCACCGTGTCGTCCACAAATCCTTGGGGATCCGCCGGATCCAGCTGCTCCAAGGGGAGGGCGAAAGCTCGTGCACGCGCGTCGGAGTCGCGCGCGATGAGAGGAGTGGTTGCGTTCATGAGCCGTTTCCCTTCAATGCTGTGATTCGGGTGTAGCCACGATCAGTCCATCCAGACTCGCATCGACATCAATCTGACAGGCCAGCCGCGACGTGTCGCGCAGCTCAGCCACCAAATTCAGCATATCCACTTCGCAGGCCGTGCGCGCGCCAACCCTCTCTGCCCAGCCAGGATCGATGTACACGTGGCACGTGGCGCAGGCGCAATTACCGCCGCAATCGCCGTCGATGCCGTCGACCCGATTATCGGTGGCTGCCCGCATGAGCGTGGTGCCTGCGGCAACATCGACGGTGCGGCGCGCACCGTCGAAGGAAATAAATGTTATTTTAGGCATATTTATCAGATAGTTATAAATATAATCTCTAAACAAATAGAGCTAAGCCATCCCATCAGCGGCAGCCAAATCTCGCATGCCTGGCATCGAAGTCAAGCCGGCGGCGAGGCGCTGTGCATCGAAGACGCTGCTCGCCGCTGCTCGGCGTTTTGAAGAATGACACGCCGCCGATCGTCATCGACAACTCCCCATTCTTTGATCTCCTCCAAAGATCGATAACAGCCAAGGCAGGTCAAGTCGTCGTCCAGGCAACAATTTCCGATGCAAGGCGATTGAGCAGGGGTGTAGATGTCAGTCATGACGTTCGCAATCCTACTATCCAAATCGCGCTGGAGACAGCGCCAAAGTCTCTCGCGCTGTCCGGCGTTAAGGAATCCTTAACCGTCGATCAAATAGTCCATTTGTTGTGCATCGGCGCGCAGCGCACGCTGTCAGCTGTTCGATCAGTTCAGGGAACCGAGTAAGCACACATGAACAACATTTTTCTTCGCGTCACACAGGGGCTTTTGGCGGTGGCCGCCACGAGCGCAACTGTCCTGGTTCTGCAGTTGGCGATGCAGGCATAGCGCAGTGAACGACTTTGGCGAACGGGACTTGCGGACTATTCGCAGGACGGCTGTCGATTTGAGGCGCTGTATTTCGTCTTTAGTAAGTCAGCAACGGTTTAGCGAGTTGAAACGTGATTTTCTCTAGCTCAATTTTCAAGGACGGACCCCGGCGCGTCTGGATCTGTCTTGCGCAATGGCCAATGGGCACGCGGACATTGGCGGCCTGGCTAACGCTGGCCTTTGCAAGGCTCAAGGAACTGGCGCCCTATGCCGCGATCGAACTCGTCTTGCCGGGCGGCTCGGTGGTGGCGCTTACGTTGTGGTTCTATCGGCGGCGGAAGAGGATTCCGGCGTTGGCCAGATCACTGAATGCGCTGCTGTAGCTTGCGGCGCGAAGCGGATTGGTGATCGTTTAGGCAAGTGCGTCGAGCAAGGTGCCCAACATCTTGTTCTCCGTGCTGATGACATTCGCGCCGGCTTCGGTGAGCACTCGAGATTGATTCAGGTCCACCAAGGAGGCGGTTACGTTCGGGCTGTTCGGATTGGCGATCCGCTCTGTATCCTGACTGAGCTTACGGCTGCCCGCGGCAATTGCAGCCAGACCGCTATCTTGTGCGTTCGACAGGTTGGCCGACGGGGAGAGATTGCTGATGGGGCTCATCCTGCGATTATCGGCACTTCAAGCGCCAACTTGAGAATGTGATTTGACAGATTCCGGCGCTCTCATCGCGCGTGTGGACGCGGCCGCCGACGAAGCACGCCACCTTGAGCGGACAATGCGATGCGGTGCATGCAAGCCGCGTGCAAGCGCCGCGCAAATAAGTCAAAGCGCCAAAATGGCTTTGTAGCAAGACGCCGACATCTCGCTCGACAGAGAGGTTTGCGCGAACATCGCTCAACCTTCAAAACTCCTAAGAGATCGTCCGATGCTGCACATAACTTATCTCATCAAGGGTCTCTTTGGTCTTGCGGCGATTTCTTCTTTCGCCGGCTTTGTTTTTCACCTCCTGAGCGGCAATCCCGATTTAGCACTGATGTGTTTTGTGGGCATCGGTGGAAGCGCAGCGATGGTGTGGATGTTCACCACCTGGCGACAGCGTTCTCCGTCGAGTCGCGCGGTTCCGGCGCTCGCCCGGCACGGCGACTCAGAGGTGTAAGTCCTCACCGCGCCGCTGCGAGGGCGGGCGTGGAATTCCGGTCGCGCTACGCGCTAAACTCGGCAGAAGGAATCTTGCCACGCTTAAGCCGAATTTCCCCTCATTGATGCCGCCGCGATTTGCATTGCTGACGTTGATTTGCGCGACCGCCTCCGCGGCGCCGACCGCCTCGTCGCCGATCGATGCGGTGCAGGCTAAAGCCGCGTTCGCCGAAGCGGAGGCGGTTTCCAATCGGGAGGGTGGGCGCCTGTGGGGCAAGAAGCTCTACGGCAGCCTGTTCTTTGTCGATCCTGAAACGCGTTACGTCGTCGCGAATGAACCGGACAGGGACGGCGTCCTGCACGCGGCCGATGGCCTCTACGCCGGCACGCTGCCCCAGGACGTCATCGTCTCGAACGCGCCGGTGGAATGGCAAGGTAAGCGCTGGACCATGCTGATGTGGCCCACGCTTCCGGCCGACACGGTCGAGCGACGGATCGCATTCGGCCACGAGCTATTCCACCGCATCCAGCCGGGGCTGGGTCTCATGGCACAGGATTCCCCCAACCTACAGCTCGACACGCTGGAAGGGCGCCTGTGGCTGCAGCTCGAATGGCGCGCCCTTGCCGCTGCGCTGGTTGAACAGGGGCCCGAACAAACCCAGGCCATTCGCGACGCGCTTGCGTTCCGCAGCCATCGCCACGCGTTATTTCCCGGCTCCGCGCAGACCGAAGCGAGCCTCGAAATCGCTGAGGGTGTTCCCGAATATACCGGGACGATGGCGGGAGAACCCGACCGCGATTCCGCACGCTGGCGCGCGATCGCGAAACTCAGCGATCCGGACCAAAGCATTACTTTCGTGCGCTCGTTCGCCTATACGTCGGGGCCGCCTTATGGACTGCTGCTCGATTCGCGCCTCCCGGAATGGCGCACGAAGCTCTCCGCGCAGTCCGATCTGAGCGCGCTGCTCGCCTCGACGCTCGCGCCTCACGCGGCCGCGTCAGCCGAAGCGCGCGCCCTCCACTACGGCGCGGCCGCCATTCGCAGCGCCGAAACGCAGCGCGCCCAGAAGGCGGAGGCCGCGAAAGCGCGCTATCGCGCGCGCCTGGTCGAGGGACCCACACTGCTCTTACCCGGTGGGAAGAAATTCGCTTTCAGCTTCAACCCCAGCACACTCGTTTCCTTGGGTGACGCCAATACTGTTTATCCTACGTTTCATGCAAGCGCCGAATGGGGCACCCTCGACGTGACGGACGGTGTGCTGGTACCGACGGATTTCAGCGGCGCAACGGTGGCGGCGCCCAAAACCACGCAAGGGCCGCACCTCGAAGGTCCTGGCTGGACACTCGATCTTAAGGCCGGGTGGCGCGTGGTGCCGGGAGCGAGAGCGGGAAGCTACACCGTCGCGAAGGAGTGAGGGCGGCACCGAACTCCACCCGGCAACGGTCAACTTTGTGAGGGCCGCTGCTCATCCAGCAAGCGCCGGGCTTCACGAATAATGGATTCGGAGAAACCGATTCTTGCCAAGAGGGCGATGGCGTTTCTTGCATTACTGACTCCCGTCCGCAGCCGGTAATCAAACACCTCGGCCAAATCGGGATTTTCCGTGAAGTGATAAATAGAGAATTGCCGCTCCAGGTGCGATTGGAGCTCGACATCGTGGGTTGTGGCGAGCACTTGGGCGTGCCGAGCCATCTCCTCCAACACCGCCTTCGCCGCCGCGATACGTTCCGGGGTGTTGGTGCCGCGAAAAATCTCATCAATCAAGAATACGCCGCGCTCGGTTTGGGCCGCCGTCCTGAGAAACAGCAAAATGCGCTCGATCTCCGAAAAAAAGTGACTCTTGCCCGATTCAATCGAGTGCTCGGATCGTATCGAGGTCATGACGGGAGAGCGCGGAATGAGCGCCGCCGACGCGAAACAGACGCCGAGGGTGCGTCCAAGGACAATATTGGTCCCGACCATCTTGATAAACGTCGTCTTTCCGGCCATGTTTGACCCGACGATCAGCGCCGACTGTCCGGTCAGGCAGATGGAGTTCATGACCGCATTGGAGAGAATCGGATGATATCCATCCTCGATTTCGATTCGCGGTTCGTTTGAGATTGTTGGATGGCAATGCACGGGAACTCGACTAATCCACGATGCAACGGACACGGTGGCATCCAATGACCCGACGGCCTCAAAGATCGCCTGCAGCGGCCGGCGCAGCCGCTGCATCCGTGCGATAGCGATGGCTCCTGCCGCGAGGTCCACCAAAAACAGCAGTTGGAGATAAAAGGCCAAGGAGCCCAACAAGGACTCGTCGCGCTTCAACAGGAACCAGCGAAATGCACGCTTTATTTCAACGTTGTTCCTCAGCAAATCTCCCAGCGTATTGATTTGTGGCAATGATACAGAGGACTGTATTCGCGACAGTCGAGCGGCCACTCCAATCAGACTGCCAATTCGGGCCGCTGTCGAATAAACATCGTGAAATCGATAGTTGCCGAAGAACAAGAGAATCACGTTGCACAAGACCAGTGCTGCGAACACCCACGCCACCGGATGCACAAAAAGAGCGACGAGGCATGACAGAATCGACAGGCCTGAGAACAGAAATATCAAGGGTGCCCAGGGAGGCTGGCGGAGTTCCCGACCAAACAACGCCTCGCAGATCAGCGCGTTTGAATCGTTCTGCAAGAGGGACGTCGCGAGTTGTATCTGCTCTCTGAGAGGTGTGTCTTGCGCGAGTATTCGATAGACCTCGTACTCGCTCGCCAGCGCCGCTTCGTCACCCACGTAAGTGCGCAGTCGTCGGTACAAGCATTGGCTGCCCAGCGGGCTTCGCGTGCTGTCTGCCAAGGAGAATAATCGGTCGAATTCCAGATCTGACCAGGTGCGATCGTCCATGGTCAGTTCATCCGCCGTCTCGCGGCTAAGTTCGAACAGTCGGCCGGCGAGCCACGGCGTTTTAGCCATGGGGGAGGCCCAGTCGGCTCGAATCTTCTCTAAGGTGGAATTCCGCCAGGCAAACACCCGCTTTGCCGAAGCGATCCAGTGCGAGATCCAGGGCGACATATCCAAGTATGGCAGATCGGCCGATAGAGCAAAGCATCGGCATTCCAACTAGATGCTAGAATTTCGCGACTCAAACGGCGGGAAGTAGGGGTCAGTATGGAAGCTGTATCGAGACAAGACAGGAAACGCTTTTTTGAAAATGCTAAAAATGAAGGCAAAGTGGCGCTGGATACTTGGGATTACCGGCGCGCTGTCGCTGGCGATCGTTGCGTCGGTGGTTTTTATCGAGAATCGAGGTGGGCACTACCCGACTTATAAAGCCTCCGGTTTTCCGCATCCGGCGCTGCCGGCCGCAAGCGCGGCGTCTAGCGGAGAAACGGTGGTACAGATCGCTGCCGGAACACTGCGCGGCCAGAGTGGATCCGTCATCGCGTTTCGCGGCATACCGTATGCGCAGCCACCCGTAGGTGCATTGCGCTGGCAGGCGCCTCAACCTCCGCTACCTTGGCAAGGCGTGCGAGAAGCGCAGCAGCCGGGAAGCGCCTGCACGCAGCGAACTTCAGGCCTTATTCCCTTCTTCGCCCCGATGGCCGAAGCGTATGGGTCGCGATTTGAGCAACCTTCCGTTAAATCGTCCGAGGACTGTCTCTATCTTGATGTATGGGTTCCAGAGTGGCCGGTGAAGCGCGCGCTGCCCGTGATGGTTTGGCTGCACGGCGGCAGCAACACCGTGGGCAGCGGCACACAGTCGACGTATGACGGAGTTTCCTTGACGCGGCACGGCGTGTTGCTGGTCACCTTGAACTACCGACTCGGCGCAATGGGATTCTTCAGTCATCCGGAGCTCACGGCCGAATCGCCGCATCACAGTTCGGGCAATTATGGACTATTAGATCAACTCGCCGCGCTCAATTGGGTGAAGCAAAACATCGCTCAGTTTGGCGGTGATCCCGATAATGTCACGCTGTTCGGCGAGTCAGCCGGCGCGATCGACGCGGCTCGATTGATGACCTCGCCACTCGCTGCGGGACTATTCAAACGCGTGATATCAGAAAGCGGTCCAGCGTTCGAGTCGGGACAAACATTGTCTCAAGCGGAGGCTTTCGGCAGCGCAGTGAGCGCACTGGCGCCTGGCAACGCGCAGTCAGCGCTGGAGAAATTGCGGGCACTGCCCGCCACGGAAGTGGAAGCACTGGCGGTCAAGGCCAAGGAACACTTTCCTTCCGACAACACCGCCGCGACCGCGGATGGTTGGGTACTTCCGATGGCGCCGCAGAAAGCCTTTCTGACTGGCTCGAACCAAAAAGTCGATTTGCTGATTGGTCTCAATGGGCGGGAGCTCAGCGCTTTTCGTCTCGCCGCGGCGGCGGCGGCCAAAGCTTCAGGCAGTCCGAGTGGCGCCGCGGAATCGGGTGCACTGAGAAGATTTTTGGAGGCTGCCCATCCTTACTTCGGAATCTGGACCAATCCCGCTATTGCTGTCTACTTCGGCCGAATACTGTTGAATAAGAATGCTGGGTTGGATGGCGCGGCCAATGACTTGATTGGCGCGTGCCCGGTTGGTGCGATCGCAAGCCTGACTCGTGCCTCCGGTCAGCACGTGTTTGTATACCGTTTTGACCGCTCGATTCCCGGGAAGGGGGAGGCTGAGCTGGGTGCGTTTCATAGTTTGGAAGTACCCTTCGTTTTCGGAAGTCTGCGCGACCGAGAATGGCAGTGGCTTCCCTCGACAGCCGACGATGCCTCGCTGTCCGACCTGCTGCAGACCTATTGGACCAACTTCGCCAAGACCGGTAACCCCAACGCGCCGGGCTTGCCCAATTGGCCGGCGTGGAGCGATGCAGAGCAAGAGTTTCTGCTGGTCAATCAGGATGCGAGCGTCACGGCGCAGCGCAATTTTTCGCCCCTTTTTTCCCGCCTCGGGGCCAATGAGCTGAAACAAAGTTTCAAAGCCAACTAAAGGCTGACGTTGATCACAATGTGAGGAACCGATGAAAACGAGTCTCCCCCAGCGCGGTCTTTTCGCACTCTGCGCCACGTGTCTGTCGATCCGCGTCGCGGCAGCTGCACCCTCGCATGCGGATGCGGCGCCGCTTCATTCCACCGCGTTCTCCGTGGAGCAGATCTTAAGCGCGCCGTTCCCCTCCGATTTGGTGTCCTCTTCCGACGGAAATCATTTTGCCTGGGTGAGCAACGAGGCCGGTCGACGCAATGTATGGCTCGCCACCCACCGTGCCTCGGGCAACGGTTATGACTCGCGAGCTCTGACCGCCTATACGGACGATGACGGCCAGGACATGGCGGATCTGGCCTTCGTGCCGCGGCACGAGGGCGTGTTATTCGTTCGGGGCGGGGATTTCGAGGATCCTGACAAACCTGCTCCGAATCCAGCCCATCTCACGGCCGGCGTGGAGCAGGACATCTATTGGGTCACGTTCCAGGGTGGTCCGCCCGTGAAGCTGGCCGAGGGACATGCGCCGCTAGCCTCGCCGGACGGTGAACGGGTGCTGTTCCTCCGCAAAGGCGAAATATGGACCGTGGCATTGCAGGCTGATGCCAAACCCTCGCAGCTCTTCAAGGCGCGCGGCAGCCTCGACTCGCTGCGTTTCTCGCCGGACGGAGCTCTCCTGGCGTTCGTCAGCAACCGCGGCGATCACAGCTTCGTCGGTGTTTATTCCTTCAAGCTGCAGACGTTGCGCTGGATCGATCCGAGTGCGGCCCAGGATTTGGAACCACGCTGGTCACCCGACGGTTCACGGCTGGCGTTTCTGCGACTGCCGTGGAGTCACGACGAAGTAGGTATCGGTCCGCATCGTACCGGACAACCTTGGTCGATTCGCATCGCGGCGCTGGCGGCGGATTCGCCTGTGCGAGAAGTGTATCGGGCCCCGCAAGGCGCAGGCAGCGTATTCCACCCCTTGAGTTCCGACACACAACTGTTCTGGACGCAGGGAGACCGGCTGGTGTTTCCGGCGGAGAGCGATGGTTGGTTGCACCTGTACGCCGTTGCCGCCGGCGGCGGCACGCCGCAACTCCTGACACCCGGAAATTTCGAGATCGAGTATGCCGCGGCGGCGCCCAATGGCAGCGCCATCATTTATGCCGGTAATGCCGGCGACATCGACCGCCGGCATCTCTGGCGGCTGAACTTCCCGAGCGGCGCACTGGGTTCTTTGACCAGCGGTACCGGAATCGAGACCATGCCCGTCGTCGCCTCCGACGGGGTGTCGATCGGCTTCTTGCGCTCGGATGCGACATTGCCCATGCGGGCGGCGGTTCTCGAAGCGGGAAAGACGGGGGTCGACTTGGTTCGCAACGGGTTGCCCAAGGATTTCCCGTCCTCGCTCGTGACCCCGGAGTCGGTCGTGCTGCCACTGCGTGCGGGTGTTGCCGCTCACGGGCAAATATTCCTGCCGCCCGCCGGCGGTGCCGCGACTCGACATCCGGCGGTCGTGTTCATGCACGGTGGTCCCATTAGGCAAATGTTGGCCGGCTGGCACTACATGGATTACTACAGCAATGCCTACGGTCTCAATCAATATCTGGCGAGCAAAGGCTACGTCGTATTGGCGCTCAACTATCGATCCGGAATCGGCTATGGCCTTGACTATCGAGAAGCGGAACACTACGGCGCCAGCGGCGCGAGCGAGTACAACGATTTGCTGTCGGCCGCGTCGTACCTGCGGGCAAGACCCGATGTGGACGGCGCCCGGATTGGTCTATGGGGCGGCAGCTACGGCGGCTACATGACGGCGCTCGGGCTCGCGCGCAACTCGGATCTGTTCGCCGCCGGCGTCGACCTACACGGCGTGCACGATTGGCACAATTGGAGTCTCGGGGAGCGGGGCGGGCATGAGTTCTACGCTCTGGACGCCACCCCGGACGAGCTGGCAACGGCGCTCGCCGCCTCGCCGATCAGCGCCGTGTCGACTTGGCGGTCGCCCGTGCTGCTGATTCACGGTGACGACGATCGTAACGTCGCCTTCTCGGAAACCATGCGGCTGGTGGAGGCGCTCAATCGTCAGGGTGTCGACTACCAGCAGCTCATCTTTCCCGACGAGATACACGGCTTTCTGCGCCACGAGAGTTGGCTGCGTGCCTACCACGCTACCGCAGACTTTCTCGATGCCAAATTAGCGCTTCACTAAGAACCGCTTGATTTGAAACCCATTGGAGCGCTGCGTGTAATTCGCCGGAGCGTCATGGACGGCGCGACACAGCCGCGACGGTTGCGTCACGCAGTAGTCCGGCGGTCGCAATCAACTTCCCGGCGGATCGGCAACGAAGCGCGGGTAGCCTGACTGGTTGGCAAATTCCCAAGCCGATAAGTATGACAGCTGCAGGATCTTGAGCATTTTTGGAAAATCGATTTTGTCCGGCGTGTCAGTCGTGTGGTGATAGTCGGGATGAAAGCCGGTGAAAAACCAAAATGCCGGTATGTCGTGCAGCACGAACGGAAACTGATCGCTGCGAAAAAACGTATTCAAGGCGTTTTCGTGATCAAAACGATCGTCTAAAGTTAAACCGACGAGGCGGTTGGCCGCGACCACGGTGTTCCTAAAATCCGGACTGTAGGCAGCGCCGATGAGGTTCAATCGATTGCCGGTGTCCGCGGGTATGTCAATCAATCCATCCGTCTGGTCGCTCTTCGCTTCATCGCGACCGATCATGTCGAAATTGATCATGGCGCGGGTCGTGGCGAGCGGCCTGAGAGGATGGGCGGCCATATAGTAAGAACCCAGAAGTCCACGCTCCTCCGCAGCAAACACCACGAATAAGATGGAGCGTTTCGGTCGCAGCGGATTGGCGGCGAATGCGTGCGCCAGTTCGACCACGCCCACGGTGCCGGAACCGTTGTCATCGGCGCCGTGCCAGATATCGAGTTTTCCGCCGGCACCGGGTGAAGCGCCATCGTGATCGTGGTGTGCCGAAATAATGATCGTCTCGGCGGCCAGGGTCGGATCGGCGCCCGGCAATAATCCCGCGACGTTGTGGGTCACGCCGGAACTGCGGGACTTGTTTTCAAGGTGCAGCGTCACCTCGCTACCGGGCAAGGCAGTGGAGTGATTCGACAGATCATGATCGATTGCCGACTGCAACGCCTGCGGCGTGTTGCCGGCGGTGGCCAGCAGCTCCGCGGTTATCGCATCGCTCACGGTGAGCACCGGAATCTGCAGTTCGTCATTGACGATGGTCTGGGAGGCCAGGGGGATCGTCCGGCTCAGACTGCCGCCGATGCGATTCACCCGCTCAAGATTTGACGGGTGTTTGCGATTCGGCTCGGCCATCACGATCAGCGCGACGGCGCCGTGCGCTTGCGCGTTCAGGGCTTTGACCCGATTCGTGGCATACCGGGTATTGCCTGTGCCGTTGAAGGGCGAGTGCGAATCGTTTTCCTGCGGCTCGTGTTCGAAGACGGCGACGAATTTGCCCTTCACGTCGATGCCGCGGTAATCATCGTAATGCAACCCGGGGGCCGTGATGCCGTAACCGGCGAACACCAGGGGCGCGGTGATCTCAAGGTCGTCATGAAAGCCGCCGACCACCTCCGGTGCGTGCCATTGAGTAATCTTGTCGCCGCGCTTCAGCGCGACGAAGCTGGCGTCGCGATCGCCTCGATACTCGATCAACGGCACCGCTTGTAGATACGAGGAATGGCCGGCCGCCGGTTCAAGTCCTGCCTTGGCAAATTCCGCCGCCACCCACTGAGTGGCCGCCTCATCGCCCGGCTGCAGGGACATCCGGCCCTGCAATGCGTCGGATGCCAAAAAATAGAGGTCCGCCTTCAGGTCCGCGGCGCGAAGGTGCTGAAACCCCGCACGTTCGGGTGATGGGACGCCGGAGATGGAAGTGGCGGCGTCCGCCACGAGAACGACGGTGAGCGAGGCGGCGAACACCGCGAGAGCTGGTAGGTGCATACAGTGGAACTTCCGAGAATGGCGAGCCTCCAATATTAGACACCGGCAATCGATTTCTGTCATGCATTGGCAACGCTCACACTTAGCACTTCTCGCGAGTCTGGTAGTGGGACTCTCAGGCTCTGGATTTGCCGTGGCGCATGGGGCGAGTGGTGGCAATGGTGGCGCCGCTCATGGTCCAGGTCATGGACGCGGTCATCAGAAAGCGAGTTTGCGCGGAGAGCGCGGTCCGAGTAGCCGGTATCGCAGCGGCCGGCAAGGCGGCTGGAGTCTACCCGGTTATGGGTTTTACTTCGTCTCCATTCCCTCCTATTGCAAACTCGTCCATTGGCAGGGCGTGCCCTACTACACGGCCGACGATGTCTACTACGAATGGAATGCCAGCGTCGGAGCCTACGAGGAAGTGCAGCCACCCGCCGGCTTGGTCGCGAATAGCCCGGCACCGGTATTGCGAGACCTGTTCGTGTTTCCCAACGGGGATCAGACAATCGAGCAATTGGAGCGTGATCGCGCGGATTGTCAGCGGTGGGCCGCCGCGCAAGTGGGCCTCGGGCCCAAAGCGGCGGCGAATCGTGCCGACTACCTGCGCGCCGACGGAGCTTGCTTGGAAGCCCGCGATTACTCCGTGCAGTAGCAGCCTCTAATCGTGATGGGCCTCGTTCGCGCCGCCGGTAGCGGCGGGAACGGAGGGTTCGTCCAGGCTGATCCGCAAATTCTTGTAGTTGAAGAGCGCGTTGTAGAGCATGCGAAACTCGCCGAAGTTCTGCCAGCGATAAATGGGGTTGGTGGCAAACATCAGCACCTGCCCGGACGCCACCGCCGACAGCACGATCGCCGGCCGGTCCTTGATCTCCTCTGCGCCGTTCATGAAGCCGCTGAGCACGCTCTTCTCACCGCCCGGAAACGCCATCAATACGCTTTGTTTGTCGCGCAACGGTACGAAGAGCAACGCGGTGCTGGCCCAACGCACCGAGAGCGCGTGATCCGTGTAGCCGTAAAAGATCGGATTGGCGGGTTTCAATACATTGGCGGTGACAATCGGGCCCGGAGCGTAAAACGCCTGCGAGGGTCTGCTGACTTCAATATCGGGCGTCAGCCCGAACTCTGCCGGAACGGCGCTCGACTCTCCCAGAGTTATCAGCGTACCGCCATCGCTGACGAATTTACGCATCTCCTCCAAGCCGGCGAGGCCCATTCCGCCGCGGATATCGGGCGAGGAACCGTAATCTCCCAAGTATTTGTAGCGTGCCGTCTTGGTGTAGGGCAGGGGTTGCCCGGTCATGGGAATGTCGTAAACCACTTCCTTGGCCGTGCGCCCTTGACTGGGAACAATGATCACGTCGTACTTGGCGTGAAGATTTCCCGCACGCACCTGTTCCTTGAAGATTAGTTGGTAGGGCGTTTCAGACTGGTCGAAGGCGTAGCGCACCCAGCCGACATTCTGGGTGCTACCCCAGGTGCTGTAAATCGCGACGCGCGGTATCGCCGCCTCGTGCGTGCGGATGCGCGGCTTCTCCGGCAACGCGATCGCGGTGAGGCCCAGTGGGATCACGGCAGCCTTCAGTTTTTGGTAAGACCCAGCCTCGACAATGAACGAGCCGGCCGGAATCGAGCGATTGTTCGACGTAAATGGCTGCTCGGCGATCTGGATCGAAACTCCGCGCAGCCGATTGCGCAGCGTGGCGAGATTGATCGAGCCGTAGTCGAGCACCGCGTAGGCCGGTGAGGAAGTCGCATCGATGGACCCCTGCGGGTCGACATGGCCGACCGGCTCGAGCGCGAGGTCGAGCGCGGTTTTATCCGCGCTCTCCACCACCTCAACATGCGCCATCATGCCCATCGTCCACGCCGCATCGTCGTAGGTCTTCAGCTTGGTATCGGGGAACACCTGCTTACTGAGCAGCGTTTTCGCGAGTCGGCCATAGGGCTGATCGAGCTTGACGACGAACGAGCCCGACGGGTAAGTGCCTTCCTTGATTTTGACCGTCCCGGTCGAGCGGCCGATCTCAATGCCCTGCAGGCGCAATAGATTGATCAGAACCGCCGCGCGCGTCATGTCGGCCTGGCCGGCCGGAATGATGAAGGCGTAGGGCGGCCGCGTCTGGCCTTCCGTCAGAGCGTCACGGCTTTTCTTATAAAAGTTTTCCAGGACCGCTTGAGGAAACAGGGACGTCTGTTGTAGTCCGGTGAGCAACGCGGTTTCCATATAATTGGTGTTATCGCGCATCGACCACTGCACGACATCGTAGGGTGGGGAAGGGCGGAACCACTCGCGAGTTGTCTCATCGTTGGGATGGAGGCTATCGGTGTTACCCGGGACCGGCTTCACGTGACGCAACAGGGTCGTGGCGCCGCCATTGCCAAAGGTCTCGTACATCCGAACCAAGCCATTGTGGTTGGACGACATAAAGGCCACGTAACCGGGCGACCACATGTCGACAAAACCGTGCGTCCAGACGCCGGGCATGCCGTATTTGGCCAGTTGCGCCACCTCGAAATTGGCGAACCACGGCATTTCGCCGTAGAGGATCGGGTCGAGCATGGAGTTTTGCGGCGCTTGCCCACTGAATGTGTACAGAAATGGGTGTGACTCATGCAGGTCGTGCATGATCGGGGGATGCCAGTCGAGGTAGAAGCCGAGGAGGTTTCGCGCGCTCATCCCGGTGAAATTGATGTCGCGGTTATTGTCGTGGTAGATGTACTTGCCCCAGTAGGGCGCGTTATGCACCGGCGTGAGATCGTCGGTGTCATCGATCTTGTTGCGGTAATACCAGTCGGTGTAGCGGTCGCGCCCATCGGGATCGGTGGCCGGGTTGATCGCGACGATCACGTTCGCGCGAATTCCGTTGACGACCGGACTATCCTCGACGGCGAGCCGGTAGGCCAGTTCCATCAGCATCTCGGGCGGTCCGGTTTCCGAACTGTGCAGGCCGCCCAAGACGACGTACATGGGTTTGGTTTGTGTGATGATTTCGCGCGCCTGCGGCTCGCTGAGCCCGCGCGGGTCGGCCAGCTTCGCGAGGCTCTGCCGGTTGCCCTCCACGTTGCGAATATTGTCTTCAGAAGAAATCAGGACCAGGAGGGTTTCGCGCCCTTCCTCGGTTTTGCCGGTAGGAATTATTTTCACGCGCGGCGATTTGTCGGCCAGCACTCGGTAGTATTTCAAGATGTCGGCGTAATAGTGCAGCACGCGGGGCGCGCCAATGTCCTCACCGAGCACCTCGCGAGGCGAAGGAACATTGGTGGATGCCGGCAAGTGATCCACCAGCGGGCTGGTGAACTCCGGCTTGGTTATCCACTGCTGTTGGTGATTCGCGAAGACCTCATCCATCGCTTGGTCTGCGGCGCGCGCCTGGGCGAAGCTCATAAAACTCAAGGCGACGAGCGCAAGTCTCTTGGCATGCATTGTTCTTATCCTTTCAAATTGAGCCGGCGTGGTGATCGCCTGGGTTGTCGCCGACCGGGCACATTGTACAGGCGGTGCGCTCTACGCCCGTGCGCGACTGCTCCAGCGCGTTCTATCTCTAGCGCCGATGGATAGCATCGAATAATACAGCCTTCAAAGATGTGTCGCTGGGGCGTAGCCTTTTCCCTGCGGAAACCTACCGATTGGAGAAACTCATGGCAAACACAAAGAAGCTCATTGCCGTTGTCGGCGCAACCGGTCTTCAGGGCGGAGCCGTCGTGCGCGCGCTGCAGGCGAGCGGTCGATTCAAGGTACGGGCCTTGACCCGCACTCCGGCGAAGCACTCCTCGTCGGCTGACGAAGTCGTGATGGCGGACCTCGATCGTCCTGAAACACTGCAGGCGGCGTTTGCCGGAGCGCACGGGGTTTTTGTGGTCACCAATGCCTGGGAACCAGGCACGGATGAGGGCAAGCAGGCCCTCGCGGCGGTTCACGCAGCGAAACAGGCCGGCGTTCAGCACTTCATCTGGTCGACGCTGCCGAACGTGGAGGCGATCAGCCGCGGCAAGCTCGACGTCCGGCATTTCACGGACAAGGCAAAAATCGAACGCAGCGTGAAGGAAGCCGGGTTTGCGCACCACACATTTGTGATGGCGCCGTTCTATTTTCAAAATCTGCTCGGTGTGATGGCGCCGCAGAAGCAAGCGGATGGGACAGTCGGTTGGGCGCTGCCGCTCGATCCGAAAAAGCGCGTCATTCACATGGGCGACATCAGCGAACTCGGCCAGGTTGTGCTCGGCGCATTCACGCAGCCGGAACTCGCGGGACATGGCGAACATTTGCCGCTGGTGGGCGATTTCCTGAGCTTCGGCGAGGTCATCGACACGCTAAATCAGCAAGGTCACCAGTTCTCGTTCAAGCAAGTCCCGCAAGAAGTGTTTGCCGGCTGGTTCCCCGGAGCCAAGGAAATCGCGGAGATGCTCGCGTACTTCGAGGCCCACACCTACCTCGGCGGCGATTCGCGCGACGCGATTACGCTGGCCAACAAAGTCGCCGGCCGACAGCCGACCAAGTTTGCCGCGTGGGCTCGGGCCAATTTCGCCGTTCCGGCCGCCGCCTGAAAACACGAGCGGAAAGTCCACAGCGGAGGCGGTAGAATTGACGGCGATCGATGAAAACCATCAAGACATACTCGACACGGGTTGAGGCGGATGTCGCCAGGATCGCCTTGGACGCTGCCGGGATACCCGCGGTCGTCGTCGGCGTCGGTACCGGCATGGAAGGCGGAACCGGAGGCGTGCAACTGTTGGTGGAAGACGATCGCGTCCAACCGGCATTGAAGGTGCTGAGAGACGGGTGAGGCTTAATTTCGCACGGACACGCCCGTAGGTGACGGCGATGACCATCCGCGGACCCGTTCGATTATTGATTCTTACGCTCACAGCGTTCGCCCTCATGCTTGGGGTATCGGCGTGGGTACTCGGCTCGAGGTTGGTCGAGCCCGCCAATCACAAGGTTCCAATGCCGGCGGGTTTTTCTGCGCAGAGCGTCGCCATTCCGGGAGTGGGTCATGCCGTTGCAGGCTGGTGGGTCGATCAGGGCGAGGGTTCTGCGGTCGTGCTGCTGCTGCATGCGGTTCGGGCGGATCGTTCAACGATGGTTTCGAGGGCGCAGTTGCTCATGAAGCATGGCTTCTCGGTGCTGCTCATTGATCTGCAGGGCCATGGGGAGACGCCCGGCGAGGCCATTACGTTGGGATACCGCGAGTCTGCGGATGTGGTGGCGGCGCGGGAGTGGATCAAACATACCGCCCCGGGTCGCAAGATCGGCGTTGTTGGATGTTCGCTCGGCGGTGCGTCGTTGTTGCTGGCGCCTCAGCCTTCCGGCTTCGATGCCGTGGTATTGGAGGCGGTCTACCCGCGGATTGCCCGGGCCGCCGAAAATAGGATTCGGATTCGGCTTGGGTTCCTGGCCCCGGTCCTGACGCCACTTTTGCTGCTGCAGCTTGAACCCCGGCTGCACATTTCAGCGTCCGATCTGGAGCCGATTCGGTTTATCGGTCACTTAGGTGCGCCGGTTCTCGTTGCGGCGGGTTCGAAAGATGAGCACACGACGTTGGGGGAGTCACGGGAGCTGTTTGAGGCGGCGTCTAGCCCGAAGTCGTTGTGGATCGTCGAGGGAGCGCAACATCAGGATTTACTCGCGTTTGACCCGCAGGAGTACGAAGCGCATGTCGTTGGGTTCTTGAGTCAATCTCTTTTATCGCGCTAGCCGCAGGTCCACGCCAGCAGTAGAACTGCCGGTCAGGGAGCCCGTTGGCCGGCTGGTTTTTGTCGCGTAAATGTCATCACCCAATTCGTCTCCCAGGTCTCCCCGCCATCATCCGAGAATGTTTGCTCGAAACGTGCCGAATTCGGCGTGATGTCCATGAAACTGTTGCGAACCAGAATCACCCGGTCATTAAATGATTCCTGATCGACAAATACGCCACGGCCACTCTTAAACTCTCCTATCGTCGGCACGCCCAACACGCCTGTCGTTCCGTTGGCCCAATTGAGGCTCCACTGATGAGATTCGGGATTGTAGAGCCGCAAGCCAACGCCTTCGAGATGACCGGCCGGACCGTCGGCGCTGAGCTCGAAGAGATTGGCATGGCCATTCAAAATCTCTCGAACCACCGAAACGCCGTCGTAATCGACCCAGGTAGTCGACCCTGTTAGGGGTTTTTGCAGGCGCGATATGTGCGTCTTCCAAGTGCCGATGCTGAAATCAAAATCGTGCTGCCCGTCTCGCTTTTGACTGACGCCTTGCGACCCCGCTTGCGGCTCGCACAGCGCTGCCGAGAAGAAGGGCAGCACACAGAATATCGAGCAAAACGTGCGCAAGAACCAATGTTGAGCCGATTTCATCGCCTTACTCCGATGTGCCGGCGCTTTTTTCGCGCGTCAAGAGCGCAATAAAATTGGTCTCCCAGGTCTTCCCGCCATCGTCCGAGAAGGCTTGTTCAAATTTGTGAGCGTCTTGAGTAATGTCTGACCAGATTCCCCGCACCAGGATTGCTTTGTCATTAAAGGTGTCCTGACCGTAGAACTCTCCGCGCCCGTTTTTGAATGCGCCGATGACGGCGCTGCCGAGCGTACCATCCCGACTGGAGGCAAATGTCTGGCTCCATTGGTGAGCTTTCGGGTTATAAAGAAACAAAGTCAGACCTTCCATGTGACCTGTCGGGCCATCCGCCTCGATCTCTTCCAGATGGGCCCGACCGTTCCAAATCTTTCGCTCGGTTTTGGTACCTTCCATCTTGATCCAGGTCGTCGAACCGCTCAGCGGCTTTTGCAGCCGCGTGATATGCGTCCTCCACGTGCCAACACTGAAGTCAAAATCGTGCTGGCCATCCCGAATGGCGGGGGCGGTGGCTGGCGCTGTGCCAGAAGTGGGTGATTGCGCCAGCGCTGCAACGGTAGAGAGCACGGCAATGCTCGTGGTCAACATCAAGAAAAATAAACCCCGAGTCGAATTCTTCACTGGTATCTCCAAAGCGTTTCTAAGATTCGCGTACTAACGGACCCCATTTATTCATCGAAAGGGGCTTTGCTGAAGGGCCACTTGCGCGAAAATTCGGTGGGCCACTTTCGCTCACCATCACCCGAAGTTGCACGTTGGGGCGGAAAGGCCAGTGCGACGATTCCCTAGGGAGGTGTCGGCTCGCGCTGACAATCGCGTCACGGGTTTTCACGGTGGGGTGCGACCCAAGTCGCGGAACCCATTTACATCTCAACCTATGGTGTTGTGACTCAATATGCGAATTCTTCTGGCCTCTCATGGAACCCGCGGCGACGTGCAGCCGATTGTCGCGCTCGGCGTGGCGCTGAAGGCCCGTGGGCACATCGTTCAGCTGGTCGCTCCCGCCAATTTCGTGGCGTGGATTCGCGGTTTTGGGCTCCATGCCGAGTCGGACGGTGTCGACGTCGAGGCTCTTTTACGAACCTCGGGCACCGGTTTGCAATCCTTCAACTGGCAGTTGCGGTACCTGACGCACAACACGCCGCTGCTGTTCGAGCCGGTCGTGCGCACGAGTGAAGGCTGCGAGCTGATTATCGGGGCCGGTCTGCAATTCGCCGCCGCCTCCGTGGCGCAGTGGCGCAAGGTGCCCTATGCGCACGTCGTGTTCTGTCCCTGCGCGACGCCGAACAGCGCGACGCCACCGCCCAATATGCGCCGCCAAACGCTTCCGCGCTGGATCAACCGGCTCCTGTGGCGTGCTGGAAGTCCACTCGCCGATCTCGCGCTTCGTGGGCCCGTCAACCGTGGCCGCGCAACGCTGGGCCTCGACGAGATCGACAACCCGATCAGCCAGCTCCTCGAAGGGCGGACCATTCTGGCGGCCGATCGCGATCTTGCGCCACCGTCCGCTGACGCGCCGAAGGGCGCGCTGAATACAGACGCGTGGCTGCTGCAGCAGCCCGGAAGTCTGGATGCGCGAGTCGAAGCTTTTTTGCAAGAGGGCCCTGCGCCCATTTATATCGGGTTCGGCAGTATGGTCGCGCCGCGCGCTGCCGAGCTGGTGGGGCAGGCGGTCGCGGCGGTGCGGGCGGTCGGACGGCGCGGCGTCATCTCGGGGGGCTGGGCATCACTGGATACGCACGTGAAAGAGGCCGGCGATTTGATCACCGTCGACAACGTGCCGCATTCGCTGATCTTTCCGAGGGTCGCGGCTGCCATTCATCACGGCGGCGCCGGCACGACGACCGCGGCCGCACGGGCGGGGATTCCGCAAGTCGTGTTGCCGCATATCCTCGATCAGTACTATTGGGCGCATCGCGTCAAGGTTCTGGGACTCGGACCGCCCGCGCTGCCGATCGAACGGGTCACAGTCGAAGTGCTCCGCGAGCGGATCAGCCGTGCGATCAACGATCCTTTGATTCGAGACCGGGTCAAGAAACTCGGGCCAGCCATCGCAGCCAGGAACGGCGTGGCTGCCGCGGTCCAGGAGATCGAGGCACTTTTCTAGCGCTGCATTCGATACTCCACACGCAGCATCATCCTCGTCTGGCCGAGCTGCGCGTGTTTGGCGAGGGTCGCCAGACCATTGAGGATCGCTAAGCGCCGCTGTGTGCGGCCGTTGCGCTCCGGCGGTTTGGTTTTCCCTAACCGGTAGGGGCCATACCATTCGGTGGCCAGCTCCGCTGCACGCTCGTCGGTCAAAGCCCCCAGCAGTCCGCGCAGTTCAATCGAGCACTCGTAGAGCACGGTCGTTTTGGGCGAACGGAAGTCTGTGCCGGCGACGCGTTTGACATAGCGGCTTGGAGCGCTTTCCATCGTCGCCAGTCCGCCGGTAAGCAGACGCGCGCAATCGATCAAAAACGAGGCGTCCAAGCGCGGGCTGCTAAATTGGCGCGCGTCGGCGGCAACCTCAGGTATGAGAAGTTTCGCATCGAGCGCAGCGTCGGCAAGAAATGCCGTTCCGTAGCATGCGATGCGTGGCGAAGCCCGCGGTGTGGATTTAGGTGGCTTCGTCGGGGTCATTTGCAGCTCGATCTTGGCAAATTGACGGTGGGACTTCTACTCTATGCGCCAAGGACGTGTGCCGAATGCGTGCAGACACCCACAACACTCCGGAGCCAAAAAGCTTCACCGACGCACTCGTGAGGGGCGACCTTCAAGCGGTGCGGGCCTGTCCGAAGGCGGACTTGCACACGCATGGCTGGGCAAATAGCGATCGGAGCTATGTCTATCAGAAGACGGGCCGCGACATCGCGCCGGTGGCGAGTCCGTTGGCCTCGATGGATGCCATGCATACCTGGGCGCAAGCTAATATTGGCGATTTATTCGCGGGGCATTCGGGCCGCGTGCTCGGGATCGAAGCGACTTTTACGCGGGCACTCAAGGATGGCTTGACGCGTATCGAGTTCGGCGACGATGTTTGGATGGTCACCCAGGGGCTCGGATCGCCTCAAGATCTGGTCGAATCAATTACGCAAATTCACGCACGGATGGCGCCGCAGGTGCAGTGGATTCCCCAGTTGGGTCTTTCCAGGCATTGCAAGGTGGCGTTGTTGCGGGAATGGATGGCCCCGTGGCTCGAGTTGGGCTTTCATCAGGTTTTAGACCTGTCGGGCGACGAGCTCGCTCAGCCGATCGAGGTGTTTCAGCCGCTGTATCGAGCGGCTAAGAACCGGGGCATGCGCCTGAAGGCGCATGTGGGGGAGTGGGGCACGGCCGATGACGTCCGGCGTGCCGTGGAGCTGCTGGAGCTGGATGAAGTGCAGCACGGCGTCGCGGCCGCTGAGTCGCCGGCCGTGATGCGTTTCTTGGCTGATCGCGGGATCAGATTGAATATTTGTCCGACTTCAAATCTGCTGTTGGGCCGAGTCGCGCGGCTGCAGGATCACCCGATACGAAAACTCTTCGATGCCGGGGTAAGGGTGACGGTGAACACCGACGATGCCATCGTGTTCGGCGTCGGAGTGTCAGAGGAGTTTCTGGGACTCTTCCAGGCAGGTGTCCTGACCGCGGCCGAATTGGAGCTGATTCGACAATGGAGCCTGCGAGACGATTGACTCGAAAGATCAAGTGATCGGACTGATTGAGGAGGTTGTTGCATGAATAAGCGCGTTGCGTTGATCGTGGGAGCGGGACCCGGTATTAGCGCCGCGTTTGGCGAGGCGTTGGTGGCAGAGGGCTATCAAGTTGCCCTGGCGTCGCGGAATCTTGCGAAATTGCAGCCCTTGGCGGCGAAGCTGCGCGCAACCGCATTTGCAGCAGATGCTTCCTCGCCGGCGAGCCTGATTCAGCTATTTGAAGAAGTCGATCGATCGCTGGGTGAGCCCGAGGTCGTGCTCTTCAATCCCAGTGCGCGTATTCGCGGGGATTTGCTCACGTTGGACATCGCAGGCGCTTCGGCGGCGATACAAACCACTGCGATCGGCGCATTGGTCACGGCACAGGAGGCCGCGCGGCGGATGCTCCCGAAAGGTCGCGGCAGTATCTTCTTTACCGGTGCAACCGCGGGCATCAAGGGATTTGCGCGCTCTTCCGTGTTTGCCATGGGGAAGTTTGCGGTACGGGGGCTCGCGCAGAGTCTCGCCCGCGAACTGGGTCCCCAGGGGATCCATGTGGTGCACTTTGTCATTGATGGCGGCGTCGTTCAGGGCAGCGAAGCGCTAGATGTCCTGTCGCCGCGCGCAATCGCGCAATCCTACATGACTGCACTTGCACAGCCGTTGGGCGCGTGGAGCTGGGAGTTGGAATTGCGCAGTCATACTGAACCGTTCTGATCGAGCATGTCCGTGCCGTGACTCAAATGAGCCACGGATGCGTCGCGACAGCCCTTGCCACAGCCACCAGGTGCGGGTGCGACTGAAGCTCGAATAGAAATCCGACCGCGCCCATGATCAGACTGTTCATGACCAGGGCGGCTGCCAGCGCGCTGAGTTTGGAAGATAGAGTGTTCATAGGAGTCTCCGGGTAGTTGGTTGTCTGCGATCCTTACTGCCATAACACAGCAAGGCCCATGCCAGTTGCAGAAACCCGGCGACAAGGGCATTTGGACAGAGGTTCTCAGCAGATGCAGCGAGCGGGGTGACCGCGGACAATGTCCGCGGACAAGGCGGACACGTGAACAAAGCCAATCACGGCGGTGGTTATTTACCGAGTCGAAACTCGGATGCCACTTCATCGACGGTGGGATTCGCCTTCGCCATGCCGTTAACGATGACGACGGGAATCTCGCCTCCCATCACGACGGAGGTTCGCTGTAAGAGCGGCAATTGGTCGCGATCGGTAATCGAGGCTGAATAATGGTTGGCGCGGGTGTTGGGGATGCCCATTTCTGTGAGACGTCTTGCCATGGTGTCGGCTCGCTGCGCTGCCGCCGAGGGGCAATTCAATGCGGCGAGGATAATCACCTTGTCAGGGGGAGTCCCGGGAGGCGTTGTCACGGGCACAAATCCGTTGGTATCTTGAAATCGGAGCAAGCCGCGCTCGGCAACCGTGCGTTCGTGGGAGGACCAGGACGCGTATACGGCACCGATAGACAGTAGGACCAAAATCCATCGACTAAAAGTCACGGGTTGTGCTCCCGATCATCCAGAGCACAACCTTAAGCCGGACGGGTGCTCTTGGGCTCAAATTGAGTCACAAAACCAGTGAAAACTGGGGTAAGCGAGCCGCCGAGTGTTCAATCGCGGCGAGGGGACGGGCGTTTAGCTCAATGATCGACGCCGGGCGGATGGTGCAGCGAGTCGTAGGCGGCAATATCCGCTGCGGACAGATTCTCGGCTTTCCAAACCATCGCCCGATGAATGCGATTCCAGCCGCTCGGGTGGTCAAAAAAGATCGCTTCCTCGACCGCTCCCGGCTGCATCTTGCGGTACTCGGCCAGATGCAGCGCCGCCTGCGCGGCGCCGTCCGGCTGTCGTGCCGCATTGAGACCGAACGCATCTGCCTCTGCCTCCATCGTTCGCGTGATGGTATTGAACAGGGGCGTCAGCGCGAAAACATAGACCGAAAACAGCGCGACCAGCAAGGGCAAGCCGGCGACGTCGGCAACGTCGCGAAATCCCCAGCGCTCGCCAAACTGGAGAGTGACCCTGCCGAATGCCCAGGATGTAAAGGCGAAACCAACAACGATCAGGACGCCGATGGCCAGCACGCCCTTGTACACGTGGTTCAGTACGTAGTGCCCCATTTCATGACCGATGACCGCCTCTACCTCCTCCGCGGCGGCTCGATTCATCAGATTATCATTCAGGCTGATCTGCGCCGAACCCGCCAAGCCGCTGACGTGCGCGCTCATCTTGGTGGTCTGCTTGGACGCATCGAATTCGTACACTTGCTCAACGGGAATTCCATTGGCGCGCGCCAACGACAAAATGCGCTGCTTGAGCGGGCTCTCGGCCAGCGGGTAGAACTTGTTAAATACCGGCTCCAGGTAGGTCGGGCCGATGGCGATTTGAAAAATCAGGAATCCGATCGCGACCGCGGAGCCCCACAGCCACCATGTTTTCGGCACCTTGCGGATCACCGCGTAGATGGCGACGGCCGCGAGCGCACCAAAGATCAGCGTGATCGTGAGCTCCTTGGCCTGATCCCCCAGCCAACCGCCAAGCCCCTGGTTGGACATGCCGTACTGACGCTCGCGGACAAAGCCTTCATAGAGCGCCCAAGGCAGAGTCAGCAGTGTGGTCAGTATGAAATACTGAATGGCATAGAGCGCGGTCTGCGCCCACCGAAACCGTGTCAGGCGTGCGGCGAAGTCCCGCATCCGCGCCGAGATCCGCCACCCGAGAAGCGCCCAGGCGAGCAGAAGTCCGATAAGGAAGTCCCACAGCATCAGCCAGTACCCCCCCTCGAAGTAGGCATCCGACCGAGCCCGCGCAGCGGGCGTCATGGTCGCGAGATAGGCGGCGGTGGCGGCATCCGCGTTGAAGTGTGCCGAAGCCGTGGTGCTCGACGGCGTATCCGCGGCGAGTGCGGAGTGCAAGCAGCCGAGGGAAGCGAGCGCGAAGAGCGCAAGCGCAACGATCGCCAGGAAGAGCCCGCGGATCATGAAAATTCCCCCCGGCTGCGCGCTCCCTAAAATCAAGGCGAGCGTCAAATGTTGCGGACATTATTGCCCGGCGGGCACACGATTAATAGCCGCAAGGGCCAATGGCTTTTCCACGCGGCAAAAGTGTCGCGTCGAAGTGGGCGAACTCGACTTGAGGAAGGACTTCGACTACTGGGCTTGCTTGGCGCGGCGTCCGCCGACGACGGCCAACCCGCCCAACAACAGCGTCAATCCGCTCGCGAGAGACGCGGGGTCGATCTCCGGCGCTTGCATGGGGGGCGAGACGACCAGGAACTCTTGGCTCGCGTTGATCGGCCTGGGCGTGAATACGCTCACATTGGTTGCCACATATCCATTGCTGACGGCTGAAAAGGCGGCGCTCTCGAGCGCCAACGCTCCGCCATTGGGATCCGTCTGCTGACCATCCAAGACATTCCAAATGGCAAACGAATAATTGACTTGGCTATTGGGGTCATTGAGATTATTCAACAACCCGTTTGCGAGCCAACCGGCTGCGTTATACGCTTGTTGTGCGGAGTAGGTGCTCCCGTCAAACGTTTCCGTCCCCGGAAATTTCTCAGTCCCGTCCAGCGCGCCGGCGTTTGACATTGAGGCTGACCAGGGGGCATTCAGATATGAATCGGTATAAAAATCGTCACAAATCATGTAGCCGGAATAGCTCATGCCATTGCCGGTGATGGTCCCCTGGTACGGGCTGACGTACACGCCATTCGCCACCGTGCCGTTGCCCACACTGGTCAGATCCATGGTGTACTGGGCAAATGCCGCCGGCGCAACCGCGATCAGAACCAAACCAAGCGATACTTTGAGTTTCCCGTACATAGGTGAGCTTTCCCCTGCGATCGCCATGAAGTGAACCGTGCGACTAGCTTTGCACTCGTGATGCAGGCAACGCAAAGGGCAAATGTGAAACACATGACCGCGACCGCAAGCCGCGGCGCGATATGTAAGAACCGGAGGCGGGGCTTACCCGCAGGCTCGGGGCTCGAGCAACGACCCCGGCAAAATCCCGCAGTGCTGCGCGGATGAGGGCTTGACATAACGCATTTCAAACTCATCAATGAGCCACATTCCAAGCTCGCGAATCGCACCGGATTGACAGACCAGGCAAAGACAGGAACCCCGATGGTGAAAACCCCTTTGGCTCGATCGTTCGTCACAGCGTTGATGATGCCCATGCTGGCGCTGCACTTTGGAGCCGCTGCCGCCGTCAGCGTTGCATTGCCCTCGCTCGCGCCGGTGATCAAGGTGGCTTCACCCGCAGTGGTGAACATTGCGACGCGCGGCACGCTGACTGAGCGTGTGGCGGGCAATCCATTGCGCGAAGACCCGTACTTTCGACGATTTTTCAACACGCCGGAAGGCGGTCAGGTACGGGTCCGGCAATTCCAAAGCGCCGGCTCCGGCGTCATCGTGGACGCCAAGAACGGCTACATCGTCACCAACCGCCACGTCATCGAAAATGCGAGCGAGATCACGGTGACCCTACTCGACAACCGTCACTTTGAGGCGAGAGTGGTCGGTGCCGACGAGGGAACCGACTTGGCGGTTCTCAAGGTTGCCGAACCGCATTTGACGCAGATGCCGCTGGGGGACTCGTCGCAGCTGGAGGTGGGTGACTGGGTCATCGCGATCGGCAATCCCTTCGGCTTGAAACACACGGTGACGGCAGGGATTGTCAGCGCACTCGGGCGCACCGGACTGCACCCACATGGCTATGAAGACTTCATTCAGACCGACGCCTCCATCAACCCGGGCAATTCCGGCGGAGCGCTGGTGAACTTGAATGGTGAGTTGATCGGTATCAACTCGGCGATTCTGTCCAAGGATGGCGGGAATATCGGCATTGGCTTCGCGATTCCCGTCAATATGGTCAAGGCGGTGATGGAGCAGCTCATCACGTACGGCGCCGTGAAGCGTGGGGTCGTGGGCATCAAATTGCGCGACTTGACGCCCGAAGCGGCGGAGTCTCTGCGGCTCGTTAATGCGCGGGGTGTTGAGATTTCCGAGGTCGCCGCGGGGTCAGCGGCGGATCGCGCAGGCATAAAGGTCGGGGACGTGGCGGTCTCCATGAACGGTGTGGCGCTCGAAAGCGCGGCGCAACTGCGCAATGGGCTTGCGTTGCTGCGTGTCGGACAGAGTGTGGAGATGCGTCTATCGCGAAATGGCGCGGAGCGGAGCGTGACCCTCACAATCAATCCGCCGAACTCGCTCAATCGGCCGTGATGCGCCATTAGGTGACGATGTGTCCGCCGACCGGTGCAGTGGGAGGAGGACGGGAATTGATGGCTCTGGACTTGCGCCGTAACGGTGATCAGGCCGATCATGGATTTCGCCAAATCCGATCTACCCTGAGTGTCTGGAGGCAAGGTCATGAAGTCGCTTAAAGCCTGCAAAGTTGGATATGCGCTCGTCATTTGCGGATTCAGCCTGGCCGGATTTGCGGATGAGCCACCCGCCGCGAATCCGCAGCAGGGTGTTTGGCAGAAACACGAATACAGTTTTCAATACCTGGGTTTCACGACGACTTATTCGTGCGACGGTCTTGCGAGCAAGCTCAGAGTCATCTTGCTCGCGGCAGGCGCCCGGGAGGATGCGAAGTCGATCTCAGATGGGTGCGCTCGCGGCTTCGGAACACCGGATCGACTCGCGCGCGCACGCCTCACGTTCTATACGCTTGCGCCGGTGGGGCAGGCCGACAACGCGACCCCGCCAACCAACGGCGTATGGCGCCCAGTCGCGTTTGCGGATCGTTCACCTCGCGATATCGCTCTTGGGGACTGCGAACTCATCGACCAATTTCGCGCTCAGGTGCTACCGATGTTTACCACGCGGAATGTGGAGAGTCGGATGACCTGCATTCCGAATCAATTGTCTGGTTCCTTAATTGATCTGAAGTTCGAGGTTTTCGCGGCGTTGCCGGCGGCCAAGAAGAAGTGATGGGGAGCTAAGCGGGCGTGCGAACGGGGCGGCCAGACCCAGGGCATCACGGCTCCTGCTTGTAAACCGCTCCTTCCTTCATCACGAAGCGAACATGCTCGAGCTCATGTATGTCGGCCGTCGGGTCACCGCTCACCGCGATGATATCGGCAGATTTGCCTGGAGTAATCGAACCGAACAGTTCCGAATGACCGATGAGGTCGGCGGCATTCACGGTAGCCGCCTGAATAGCCTGCATCGGGGTCATGCCATACTTGACCATGAATGCGAACTGACGGGCGTTGATTCCATGCGGACACACACCCGCATCCGTGCCGAATGACATCTTCACGCCGGCGCGCACGGCCTTGGTAAAGTTGCGACGCTGTGTTTCCCCCAGGCCGGCATCGTGCGCGAGAAAGTCGGCGGGTGTGGCGGGATCGGACTGGATACATTCTTCGTCGTAGATGTCCATATCCAGATACGTGCCGTGTTGTTTCGCCAGCGCAATTCCCTCGTCATCGATGAGGGTGGCGTGTTCGACGGACGCGACGCCTGCACGGATCGCATTCTTGATGCCGACCGCATCGTGCGCGTGGGCCTCGACGCGCAGGCCGAAGTTGGCCGCTTCTTCCACCGCAGCTTTGATCTCCTCGGGTGTGAATTCGATGGACTTTGCGTTGCTACCATGCGTGAGAACTGCGCCGGTTGTCAAAATCTTGATGTGATCGGCACCCAGATGCGCGAGTTCGCGCACAACGCGGCGCACCTCCCACGGGCCGTTGGCGATGCCGTAGCGAAGATCCAACGGCAGCGCGATGTCCTTGGCCAGTCCGGTCATCGCACCAGCGCCCTCGCTGATGGTCACGTACGCGCCCGCGACATACATGCGCGGTCCGATGAATATTCCCTTGGCGATGGCATCGCGCATGGCGACATCGTTGAAGGCGCGATAGACGCCGACGTCGCGTACCGTCGTAAAGCCAGCCAGCAGGGTGACACGGGCGTTTGGAATGGCTGCATAAGCGCTCTCGACGGCGGACATGCGCAACGAGATCAAGGGCTCCGAGTCGTGCAGATCGGCTAAGTGCGTGTGACAGTCAACGAGCCCCGGCAGCACCGTCATCTTCGACAGATCGATGATGGTGACGCCCTCGGGTATCTTAAGGCTGGAACCAACCGCTTCGATTTTCGCACCGCGAACCAGGATGATTTGATTCGCGAGCGTTTGTCCGGTCATGACATCGATGAATTTTCCCGCGCGAATGGCCGTAACATTCGCTGCTGCCGACTCGACCGGCTGCTGGGCGAGACACATCGCAGGTGCCAGGGCCAAACACAGGGCGTGCATGAACATTATTTTCACAGGTGTCCTTGGGATCGAGGCGTCGACGGTGCGGCGACGGGATGGAGGTGATTTGAAATGCGCACAGCATGCCATGCATTGTCATTTAGCATTAGATGTATTATGCGTCGTAAGTGATGGATTATATTGCACTTATTTACAAGAAAGATAGCCCATCGATCGAACCATTCAAATGCCGTGAACAGCTATGCCGGGGCCAGCATCGCAGATATTCCTACTGCGTGCTTGCGCCACGGCCCCCGACTTCGCGCACTTGCGCGACCACGAACTACGTGCGCCGGCGAAAATCAATTCATCGCGAGTCGCGGACCTCTTTCAGGTAACCTCGCCTGAGGTTCCCAGCGCGTTGTGGAGATGGCATGCAAGACGAAGCCGTTATTACAATCAGTGGAGTCAAGTTGACCCACGATGAGTCGATGACCGTGAGGGTCGCGATCGACACCCTTGCCAATGTGCTGGCTGAAGGTCTTGAGGAGGGCGAATCGAAAACTCTCACCGATCGCTACATGAAATCGCTTAGCCGGATTCAAACGCTGCTTGAAAGCCGCGAGACGCGCAAGCAATAACCGGCCGCCTTTCGCACTAGGCGAGCCGGTCCGCTCGCGCACTGTCTCCCGCGGAGGGCCGAAAGTCAGCGCAGTCGGCAAGTCCGTTCAAGACTTCTCGGATCGAAGCTAATCCAATTGCCGGCATGAACGTCGCTGAAACTTCTATCGAGCCGCGCTTTCGCCTGAAGCTCGTTCCCATCCTGGTCACGGTCGCGCTGGGTTATGCAGTGCCCTACCTGGCCGCCTTGGCGGCGTTTTATTGCAGTAGGGTCTTCCAGACGCCATCGCCGCGAGGGCCGCTGCTGCCCTGGCTGTATATGCAGCACGGGCTGCAACTTGTGGTGGCACTGATCGTCATCGCCGTTCTTAAATTCCGGCTCGTTCCGGCCGACTACGGCCTGCATTGGCCGCGTGGCAAAACCTATATCTGGCCCGCAATCCTGTGGGGCACGTTTTTCGGCGTGCTGATGACCCTTGTGGATTACGCGCCGCAGCTGTGGACACATACCAAGCCTGATCCCGGTTTTCCGCTCACGCCCGGAAGCATTTGGGGCTGGCTCTTTTTCGAGGGCGTCTATGTCGGGCCCACCGAAGAGATCCCGTTTCGCGCCTTGTTGGTCACCTATCTCGCAGCGAGCATGCCGGGTAAGCTGCGTATCGGCCGTTTCAACATGAATTGGGCCGGCGTCATCGTCGCGCTCATTTTTGCGCTGCTGCATGCCAATAGTTTCGATACGCGCCATTGGCCGCAAGCTCTGGGTCAGCAGTTCTATGCCTTTGCGCTGGGGATTCTCTATGCCTATTGGCTGGAGAAATCCAAGAGCGTCGTTGCACCGATCATCGGGCATAACTTTAGCGACGTGGTCGAATATCTGATCCTGTTTGCGTGGCTTGGTGTGTTCTGAATCGCGAGGCGATGCAGCCACAACGAGCCACCAGCTATTGCACGATCCCTGCCGAGGTCAGCTCCGTCGCGACGTCGGCGAGGACCGTTTGTTCCAACACGCCGATCCAGAAGCTGCAGTGATGCTGCGAGGCGAATCCGAACTCCACCCCGGGGCGCGGCGTATTGAGCGACTGGACGTTGCCCGCCGCGATGCTGAAAGGGGCCCACGCGGGCGTCTGCAGCGAATTTGGCGTGCCGTTGCGCGCAAAGCTGGTCCAGTAGTTTTGCATGACCGCCGCCAGACTCTCCTCCGCGTTGCTCAAAGCGCTGGGGGTGGAGGCGAGGGTGAACAAAAACTGCAATTCATCGGTGTGCGTAGCGCCGTACGGAAAGCTGACCGGCGGCAGCTCGGGCGTTGGCGCATTCTCGTCGTCGAACTGATAGCCATAGGTGGGGACGGAAAGCGAAAAAATCTCATTCGAGATATTCGCCGTGCAGCTAAACAGCCCGTCGGTCAACACGGCCCCGAGTGCCTCGCCGGGGCCGGCGTAGTTCGCCAAGGGATACTGATGCAGGATCTCCTGCGTGATGAGGTTCACCTCAGCGGCATTGCTGCCCGAGCTGCTGGCGGAGGTCGTGCTGGAGGTGGCCAACAGGCCCGACGATTCAGTGACCAGCGCCGCGGCGACGCCTTGAATGGCGATCGGGTAGTCAGCCGCCGTGATGGTCCCTACCTGCGGATTTAAATCAAACCCCAAGGCCACGAACAATCGTCCTTCATCGTGGTTGGTGCCTTCGATGATGGGCACATGATTATAGGCTCCCAGCGCCAGCGACAGGATGGGCTGTTGCGGAATCAAAACGCCGTCAACATTGGGAAAGAACGCCGCCAATGACGTGAGGCTCGCTGCCGAAGTGATATTGCTTTGCTCTGCCAGAATGGCGGCCGTGGGCAGACTGCGCAGGCAGGCGACACTGCTCGCCTCGCTCGACTCGGCACAGCCCAACGTGCTGACGATGGCGTCCCCCGCAGTCTGCGCGCCGGCCAGTGAGGGCAGGGGTTCGCCGCAGGGCCCGCTTTCGCTGATGGCGCGCTGAAACAGTCCCTTGCCCTGCGGCGAAACAATGGCTGCGCAAACGCTGAAGGCGCCGGCGGATTCACCAAAGATGGTGACATCGTTTTGATTGCCACCGAAGGCACCAATGTTTTGCTTGACCCACTGCAGCGCAAACAGCTGATCCTCAAAACCGTAGTTTCCGGACACGTGATTGGCGGACTGCGCGCTCAGCGCGCTGCTGGCCATGTATCCCAAGATACCCAAGCGGTAATTGACGGTGATCACGATGACATTGCCTTGAATCGCCATATTGCTGGGATCATAGATGCTGCCTTCGCCGTCCACGAAGGCGCCCCCATAGAAAAACACCATCACGGGCAAATTATTTCGAGCCGACACGCCGGATCCCGGCACGTAGACGTTCAGGAACAGGCAGTCTTCGTTGGTGCTCTCTGTGCCGAACGGCGAGGCGCTCTGCGGGCAGGGGCTACCGAAGGCAGCCGCGCTAATGGTGCCGGCGACGGCCGGCGGCGGCGCTGGGGGCGCAAAACGCAGGTTGCCGACCGGAGGCGCTGCGAAGCGAATTCCCAGAAAATCTGTGATGCCGCTTTCGGCCACACCGGCATACGTCTGCGCCGGGAATATTCCGTTTGGTGTGGTGACGGCCGGGGCTGCAGAAACGGCGAGGGGCATTAGCAGGAGTGCGCCAATCAATGAACGGGCGAAGCCTGCGCGAAACATCGCAAGCGGAGAGATGCTCATGGTCGTGCCCTCTTGGTCCCCACACGATGGGCCGACGCTAGCACGGTCGCAAAAGCAATCTCAATGCATAAAGCCAAGTTGGCGCGCAGCGCAAACAGGTTGTCGCCGCGGGTTGTAGGCTATACCGTATGCGAGTGGCGCTGCGCTGCGGTCAATTGCGACCCGCTTGTGCACTTGATTGATGATGGGAATGATCGACGGGAAGGGCAGGGTAAGAGCCTGGAAAACCAGCGATGCCAGACACTGACCATATCGTATCTGATCCGCGTCCCGCAAAACTTCGTCGGATCGAAGCAGTCGACGGAGTCCGCGGCCTGATCATCGCGCTAATGGCGCTTGACCATGTGCGCGATTTCTTTGGCGACCAAGCAGCGCAGCCAACCGATCTTGCCAGCACCACAGTGGCATTGTTTTTCACGCGCTGGGTTACGCACGTCTGTGCCCCGACCTTTTTTCTGCTGACCGGCGTGAGCGCCAGACTGACGCTCGGACGTATGTCGAAACCAGCGCTGTCGCGGTTCTTACTCAACCGCGGCGCGTGGCTGCTGTTCCTCGAGCTCGTGGTGATGCGCTTCGCCTTGCAGTTCAACGTCGACTACCACGTCACCATCATCACCGTGCTCTGGGCGCTGGGGTGCGCGATGATCGTCTTGGCCGGCTTGATTTGGCTGCCATCTTGGCTCATTGCGGGATTCGGGTTGATTCTGGTCGTCGGCCACAACGCGCTTGACGGGATCGACGCCGGCGGTTTCGGACAGGGGCGCCCCCTATGGTCGTTTCTGCACCAGCCCGGCATTGTCTTCAGCAACAGCCATTCGGTGGTCGTCATCTCCTATGTACTGATCCCGTGGGTCGGTGTCACCGCCCTCGGATATGTCCTGGGGCAAATCTACCAATTCGATAGCGCGCGCCGCAGGCGGCTGCTGGTGGGGATTGGTCTTGCGATCACGTTGGGGTTCGTCACGCTGCGCGCGCTTAACGTCTATGGCGACCCCGTGCCGTGGACGACGCAAAGGTCGGCACTGTGGACGGTCATTTCATTTTTGAACACCAACAAATACCCGCCATCGTTGTTGTTCTTGCTCATGGCGTTGGGTCCGACGCTGCTGCTGCTCGCTGCCTTCGAGAACGGTGTCCCGCGACCGTTTCGTGCGGCGCTAATCCTGGGCACGGTGCCGTTGTTTTTCTATGTCCTGCACTTTTACTTGATCCATCTGCTTGCCACCGTCGCGAGTTATTTGCGCTTTGGCGAAGTGGCCAATACGTTCCACTCGCCCGATCTGGCTCACTTCCCTTTTAGTCAGCCGGCCGGATGGGGTGCGGGTCTCGGCATCATTTATTTGGTCTGGATCGCAGTCCTCCTCCTGATGTTCCCCCTCTGCAACTGGTACGCGAGATTAAAAGGTCGGCGCAAAGACTGGTGGCTGAGCTATCTGTAAGTTGAGCATGCCTTAAGCGATCCGTCGGCCTTATATGCTATTGATAATAAGTACTTGCGCCATTTATGTAATGTATTTTGATGGTTATCGAACAACGCGTCGCCTGCGCGATCGGGCGCTAGCCCATCCAGTCATTCAGCAGAGGGCGGTGTAGTTTCCATCGGCCGTTTTTCAGCTCATAAAGAACCGTGCCACCCTGACCTCCCTTACACCCGCACAAAGCGGCAAAAACGAAAACCGCTTGTTCATGCGTTGCATCGAATGCGATCTCGCTGAGTGTGAAGCGGAAAGAGCTCTTGGTCTTCGGGTCAAGCGACTTATCCGCGGCTGCTATCGGTGACACGGCATTTTCGTCCGTGAGGGCAATCACTTCGGATGGCAACTTACGCCCATGGTACGGCGGCATGTTCAGACCGGGAGGACCCGGGTTATCGCCAAATGCCAGGGACGCCACGAAGGCCACCGTGGTGTCCTGCATCCCGATCATCTGGTCCCGCGGTCCCGGATAGTGAAGTAGGAAATCGCGGTAGATCGCGATTTCATCCGCGGTAAAGCGCGGCAGATCGGCAGCCAGCCCTACCCGACGAAGGGAACCGAAGTCGAGAACGGTTTTGGCGCTGTTGAATTCGGCGAAGTGAGCGGCGTCTGTCTCGCCTGAGGCAAAGGCAATGGCGAAACTTCGGACGTCTGGGGAGCAGTTTGAGTTCTCGAGAGTTAAATTTATCGTTGTGTAATGGCCGGTGTCGTCAATCGGTCCGCCGGGGTAGGTGTTGCCCTCTTTGACTGAAGTGATGCGATAGTCCGCGCTGCAGACTTCCAATCTTTTGCGCAACGTTATCCGCGTTGGCGTGATGACCAGCGGGTCTTCTGAAAAGTGCAGCTTGCCAGGTGCAAACTCCCAGTTGCCGCGGATGTCGGGGCCCGATTGGTCATCGGCTTGCACGAGGGGGGCCAACAACAGGAGAGCGGCAATCGTCGACCGCACACGTAAGCAAGAATTGGGCATGGTGCAGTCAGAGCCCTTTGAATAGGATTGCGGCCCGGTGTAGTGCCGCGCCAGCCTGTCCAGGATCTCTCGCGCCTTCATGAGCTCCCTGCGTACTGAACCTCGTTAGAGGATGATTCTAGTGGGGATACACTGAAGCAAGAGTTTCGAGCGAAAAGAAATGTGAAGGGTGGACGGCCTTCCTTGTCTTGAACAGCGGTACAGCGGGATTCCCGGCTCGAAACCCTGAATGTCTTTTGCGGAAAATTAGTCTTTAGCTGGTGCGACCGCGCCTGGTCTTTTTCCGGCTGTCTAAATACTCGTCTATCGCCATCGCCGGAGAGTTAGACCTCCCCGCTCATTTATAAATAGAAGTACCCGATGAGGAACACCAAGCCCTGCGTCACCGCTTGCGCCAGTAGCGAGGCGAATAGTCCCTTGATGGCAGACGAGAATCGGCGCCCCGGAAGAAACTGAAACATTCCGTAGGCCAGGTACAGTGGTCCGATCGACAGGGATGCATAGAAGAGCCGGGTCAACAGTACTGTATCGGAGCGCAAAATAAACCATACCGGGATCACGACGAGCGCGTAGAACAGCGTGTGCAGACCTGCACTGTACGAGGTGAGCACGAGGTACTCTGCATAGTTGTAAGGTTCTCGAATTCCCATGAGGCGGCAGGCCGCGGCCAGCAGCGGCACTTCGACAAAGAACAGCAGATTGATATGCTGCTGCAAGAAAGATGCGAACCCATTGGGAGCGTCGGCAGTGACGGCTTGAAAGCCGGAAATGGCAATGACGGCCGAGGTAAATGCGACGGTCACCACCAAGAATGCGAAAGGTCCGAAGTAGCGTTTACGCTTGCCTACAACGTAATCCCGCGCCACGACGCCCGGTCGAATGAGCAACTGCCAAATCAACGACAGCGCGCTGCGATCGACGTGCGCGAGAGCATGGACAAATTCCATGCCCATTTCATGCAGAGTTAGGCGCGGCGTTGGCGTCTTTTGCCCGCAGGCTGCGCAATAATTCTGACCGCGCGTGATGGCTGCGTTGCAATTAGCACACGCCTCCGAAGAAGGAGTTGATGTGGCCATGGCGAGTCGTCAGTTTGGGGAGCCGGCTTGGCCCCGCAGCAGCGCACCGAACATGAGTGTGAGTGCGACTATGCATCCGCCCAACCGCCAGCGATGATTGAACCACCGTGTGTCGATCCTCGCTCGTTGCGGGTCAGATCGCGAGTCGGCAATGGGCACGACATCGCCCGTTGTCAACCGCATCATTGCTCCGGCGAGAACGAATATCGCGATGAGCGCGAACGGTAAGATCAAGCGCACGAATACCTCCATGGACAGCGCCCAGGCGGCGCTCGCCTTCAGCGGATTCCAAGTCGCATTCTAGCTTGAATCGGCTTGAAGGCGGGCTGCCCTCCGTGCACAGCAGAGCAAGGCGATGGCGTTCCGCAATTACAAGTGAGAATTCAAAATCAGCCTGACGTGGGCTTCGGCGGCTCGACTAAGGGCAGCCTATTCTTTCATCCGGGTCAGGCGTGCAAATCATCGCTTGCGCACTACTGATCAGTCCGCTGCGAGTGACGTCAATCAGCCAATCGGACGTGCCGCCTTTCTGGGTGACTTTATACAATTCCCACTGAGACTCCTCTGAATGCTGAAAATTCGTGGCGGTGACCTGATTGGCCGCGTTGACCTCCAATCCATGATTCTGCAGGCCGATGAACTGAATGGACCTGACAGCCCCGAGTTTATATACCAGTTGAACCTGCAAATCGCTGCGGACCGTCGGCGCGGCCGTCTGGATGGCGGCGATGAGACGGCGTAATGCTGCCGCACCATGTTCCTTTCGGGTTTGAGCGGCAGCCGGGGCTGCCGCGGCGCGAATCTGCTCGGCCAACGCCGCGTCGTACGGCAGAAGCTCTAGAGTTATCGAAGTTAAATCGACCGCGTTGGACCTCGCTAAATGAAAACCGTACGTGAATTGTGCCCACGTAGGATTCGGGGGTGCGGCCTCTGTTCGCTTGAACGTCCATAGCCGAAGCGCATCCACCACGGATTGGTCCAGACGGCGGAATCCGCTGCTCTTGACTACTCGGACTTTGCGAACGAGCCCTTGCTGATCGATTAGCAATCCCGCCACGACATACCCTTGCTCGCCGGCGCGCACCGACGCGTCGGAATAAATTGGCTGAACACGATGAGCGACAGTGATATCGCCGTTGTCAGTATTTGAGCCTCCACTGCCGCTGGAGGGTGTGGACACGACACCATCCGAGGCGACGACGGCCGCGGTCGAAGGCGCAGTTTCCTCGGAAGTCACCGCTTGCGGTGGCGGCGGCTCTTCAGGAACGTTGACCTCAGGTATCGCCAATCGCAAAGGATCGGGCTTTATCCAATTCATCGGCAACGCGGAGAGCTTTTCATCCCGGTGCAATCGGGGCGGCCTGTCGATCGCCAAGAGCGGAATCGTCTGTGGATTCGCAATGGGCAAGAGTGCATTGACCGAGAGTGCCCATAGGATCATCAGTCCGTGAACGAGCACAGTCCCCAGCAGCGCGGCCGTGCGCGTCTTGGTTAGGCGTATCGACTCGAGATCCATGGGACACATGCCCTCGCTGCGAGGGAGCCGGCCAAGGGCCGTGTCAGCGCGGCCCCATAATCCGGTACTAGTCAGCAAACTCGTCGCTCTGCATTTTACGCGCGTTACGTCAAAAAAGAGCCCCACAATCATTGATGGTGGCGCTCGATTCAGATTCCGACAAAGTCACCGCTTCGACTCGCGGAATTGTGCACCCCGCAGTGCTACGACCGGTGAAATGCTCGCCGCATGACGCGCCGGCCAATAGACAGCTATTTGTCCCAACAAGATCAGCGCCACGGCAGCGCCGGCGACATTGACGGCGTCGATTCGAATCATTTCGAAATGCTGAACCAGCCACAGATTCAACGCCACCGAAAGCGCAATGCCGGCGGCTGCTCCGAGCGCGGCGATGACTAGGTTTTCTCGCTGGAACTGCCGCAAGATGGCCCGTCGGGTCGCTCCCAGCGCTCGACGAATGCCGATTTGCCGTCGCCGCTGAGCGACCCAGTAGCTGGTCAGCCCGAACATGCCGAAGGACGTCACGGCGACCAGCGTCACGGTGACTACGGCCAAGATTGCGGCGAGACCTCGATCGCTCCGGTATGCCGTCTTGCGGACCTCGGTCATAGACTGGACAGTGATTATTCGGGCGCCGTTGATCGATCCGAGTGTCTTCTCGACTGCCTTCATCACTTCATTCAACTTTCCCGGTGCCGTGCGCACCGCAAACGTCGAGTACTCATCGAGCAGCCGAAACGGCGACAAAATAGAATTTTCCACGAACGAACCAAAGTAGCCGGAGGCATCCACAAAGGGCCCCTGCAGCCGATCGACAATGCCGATTATCGGAGCCGATACCGTGTCGCTCTCCACATAGATCGATTTACCCAGCCCGTCACCGCGAGGAAACAGCTTATCGGCAAGCGCACGAGTGACAATGAATCCATTCGCCTGCGGAAACGTATTCGCGTCGCGGTCAACAATTTCCGAAGAGGAGAAATTGCGGCCGGCGATGAGCTTGAGTCCCAGCGTGTGCAACGCATGCTCGTCGCCAAAATAGTAAGAAGTCTGTGGGCGACCATCCTTTTGTGAGGGCACCAAGCCTACCGACATAGACCAGCCGCCGCCTTGCAGGGGAAACGCGTTCGTCGCATAGGCATCCACGACACCTGGGACTGCGCGAAGGTTCGCCAGGTCGGTGGCGAGTTCCGCTCCCAACTCGGGATGAACGTCCACGTTTTCGGCGAATGCGAAAAAGATGTTCGCCTCATCGATGCCGGTCGACTGCGAACTCCATGTCAGGCGTTCGGCGATGAGGGTGATGGCGTTGGACAGAATGGCGAGAGTGATTGCAATCTGCACCGCGATCAGCACCGCGCCGAATTTCTTCCTATAAATTGCGCGCCGTATTGGTTGGCTACTGTCCATGTGTTACTCCACTTTCAGCTGCAGCGCGGGTTCAATCCACGCTGCGCGCCATGTGGGATAGAGGCCGGCCACAACCGTGGCGACCATCGCGCAAATGACCTCGATCACGACTACCCGGGCGTCGAGGTATGCCAGGGCAGCGTATCGATCCGCGAGCACGACGCGGATTGCCGATACGCCAAGGATGGTGATCAGGAGTCCGATGCCGGCGCCGACCACCCCCACGACGCTGGTTTCAATCAGCGACTGCAGGGCAATCGCCCGGCGACTTGCGCCCAACGCCCGCCGAACGCTGATGTCCTGGGTGTGTCCGATGGTTTTTGCCAGCATCAAACCCATGGCATTCATCAGGCAAACAAAGAGAAAACCAAATGAGGCCAACAAGAGAATGCCGAGTTGCCCTGGTACCGCATGACGGTACTTGAGCCACTGCATGACATCGCGTACTTGGGTGTGCGCAGGCCAGTGGAAGCGACCGGCGCGCTGTTGGTCGGTGGCATAGTTGTTGACAAAGTGTCGAAACGCGGCGATGTCCGTTGCCGGCACTTCTGCCCAGAGTTGCACCCAAACACACTCGGAGTTCAGCAATGCTTGCCACCCGGGCCGTCGAGGATCTTTGCACGACGTACCGGAGACGGTCGGGGCCTGCGCTTCTATGGCCCGATTGAACGGTATGAACATTTCATCGACATTGCCGAACGGCGCCACGTGCAAATCATAGAAACGCGGCACGAGCGGCCAATCGTTCAGTACACCGACCACCCGATAAGGCACGTCCCCGATGTCGAGGGTCTTGCCGACACTATTTGCGCCCGCGAATAGCTTGTCATTGAGTTTTCTCGATAAAACGATCACCGGCGCGCCGGCCTGGTCGTCGGCACTTGACCATGCGCGACCGTATTTAAATGGTGCATCTAACATTGCGAAGAAGTCGCTGTAAACCGCGGGAACAGCTGCGCCCACGGGCTTCTCACCGGGGCTCGACCTCGCTTTCAGATAGGTGGTGTAAATCAGCGTTTGGTGTTTAGCGGCGCGGGCCTTCATGAGTGCGCTCGCATCGATATAGCTCAAGTATTCCTTGAGGTGGTCTTCGTTCTGCTCTCCCGCCTGGTTGTCGGGCCCCCAGTTGTCGACTTGCACGACAAACAGCTGATGGGATTTGTTGGAAATCGGATCGCCCGACATCGCCTGGTATAGAGCCAGAGTTGTCATCGACGCGCCAATCCCGGCGCTGATGGCCAAGATCATCAAGACCGTGACCCAGACGTTACGTCTGAGATTCTGCAATGCAAGTTTTAAGTAGTAACCGAACATCGCCGGCCCCTTTGTACCTCAGTCCAGTCGCGGCGACAACACGCCGGGCCTGCTAACGGCGGGCGAGGGCGACGTGCTGGATGGGCTGTCGCGCTCATGGTCACGCCTGGACTCGCAATAAGCCAATTCCCGAGGCGAGTGCGCAAGCAATTCCAGTGATGAGAGGATCACTGTACTATCCGTGAGGGTCCGCCTTAAATGATAACGATGACAAAACACGCGATGGCAACCGTATCGGATCAGCCGGTCTGGGTAATTGCGTTGTGTGCGGTCTGGTTATGCTTGACGATGATAATTCTGGTGAGGCTGATTTCCAGGAAGTGACGGGGCGTGCCCTGGTCTGGTTACTCGATGAGATCCCAATCGCTGTTCGCGACGGACGGAGTCACTGAGCATCCGCCGCCGTGGCGGACGACCGCGTCATCGCCAGCCCAGAGCGGGCGCGACGTGGGTAAGGATCGCCTCGATCACGTGAGCGTTGTACTCAACGCCGAGCTGATTGGGTACGGTTAAGAGTAGGGTGTCGGCTTCAGCGATTGCCTGGTCTTGTTTCAGTTCCTCGATCAGTTTGCCCGGTTCTGCTGCATAGGAGCGGCCAAACACCGCGCGCATATTGTCGATCACGCCGACTTGATCGCTGCTGCTGTCCCGGCCAAAGTAGGCGCGGTCGCGGTCGTCCATGAGCGCAAAAATGGATCTCGAAACCGACACACGCGGTTCTCTCCTGTGTCCAGCCTCGGTCCACGCTCGCCGGAAGGCGCGAATTTGGCGGGCTTGCTGGACGTGAAAGGGCTCGCCTGACTCGTCCGCCTTCAAGGTGGAACTCTGCAGGTTCATTCCTTGTTGCGCAGCCCAAATCGCGGTCGCGTTAGACCCAGAGCCCCACCAGATCCGGTCGCGTAGCCCTTCCGAGAGAGGTTCGAGACGCAAAAGGCCCGGTGGGTTCGGGAACATGGGCCGCGGACTGGGCTCGGCAAACCCCTTCCCCTTCAGCAAGTCGAAGAAGATCTCGCCATTTCGCCGGCCCATATCGGCGTCGGATTCCCCTTGGGCTGGCGCATAGCCGAAGTGGCGCCAGCCCTCGATTACCTGCTCAGGCGAGCCACGGCTAATGCCGAGCTGAAGCCGGCCGCCGGCGATTAAATCCGCTGACCCAGCATCCTCCACCATGTAGTAAGGATTTTCGTAGCGCATGTCGATCACGCCGGTACCGATCTCGATGCGCTTGGTCTTGGCACCGATAGCCGCGAGCAACGGAAAGGGGGAGGAGAGCTGGCGCGCAAAATGGTGCACGCGAAAATACGCCCCATCCGCACCGAGGTCCTCTGCCGCCACGGCTAAGTCGATGGACTGCAGCAGCACATCGGCCGCGGAGCGAGTCTGCGAGTGCGACGTAGGAGACCAATGCCCGAAAGACAGGAAGCCGATTTTCTTCATGAAATAGCCTTCAATGAACCGTCCAATGCGCAGACGGCGTCACTGAAATGAGGGCTGTCGAGGCAGAATCAATAGTCTGGATTCGATCCCTGCGTGGCATGTGCGCCCACACTTGCTGCGTTCCCCTGCTGGTAAGGCAACTTTGCGCGCGAAGCCCGAAGGAGAGCGGGCCTTAAAGTCCCATTCCGCCGCCAACCAACAGCACTTCGCCGCTGATGTAATCACTCTCGGGAATGCACATGAGGTAGACGCTGCCGGCCGCCTCGGTCGTCGTTCCGGCGCGGCCGAGCGGGATTAGCCTGCTCAGCGCCTCAAGGGTGGCGACCGGGACGCCGATCGGAATTAGCTGACCCTCAATTTCGATGCGAGATTCGGGCTTGTCATTGGCTTGTGTTAGCCGGGTTTCGATGAATCCGAACGCAATGCAATTGACGCAAACCTTATAGCGGCCCCATTCCTTCGCGAGTGTTTTGGTCATGCCCACCAGGGCAGCCTTCGCGGAGGAGTAGTTCACTTGCCCGGCGCTCCCACTGGTGCCCGACATCGAGGAGATGTTGACGACCTTGCGGATTACTTCGCGACCTTCCGCAAGCTCTCTCTTATGAAACATACGGATGGGCTCGGCAGCCGCACGCAAGATGCGAAAGGGCGCCGTCACGTGCACGTCCAGCATCGCTTGGAATTGCTCATCAGTCTGCTTTTGGATGACGCCGTCACGGGTATACCCCGCATTGTTGACGATGATATCGATGCCGCCGAAGGTATCGAGGGCGGTTTTCACGAAGCGTTCGCCAAAATCCGGTGCGGTAACATTTCCCACGCATGCGATTGCTCTTCCACCTTGCGCCGCGATGCTGCCGACGACTTCCTGTACCGGAGCCTCATCAATATCATTGGCGACGATAAGAGCGCCCTCGGCGGCGAGCTTTAATGCGATGGCGCGGCCGATCCCTCGACCCGATCCGGATATGATTGCCACTTTTCCAATCAGCTTGCCCACTGCTAAACCCTCCCTTCACTCGCCGATCGTTGGCATCGGTTTCGGCACGATCAGGTTGGGTAGCTTGCCACACAGGCGCAATCGCGCGCGCTCATGAGCGCTCAGTTCAGCGCTCGTCTTTGAACACCGTGCCTTCCTTCATGACGAAAGAGACTTTGCCTGGCGCTCCTAGCTGATCAATATGCAACATCGGGTCAATTTTCATTGCGATGATATCCGCAATCTTGCCGGGCGCGATCGAGCCGAGACCGTCCCCAAGGTGGCCGAGCGCGGTTGCGGCGTTGATCGTGGCGGTGCGCAAAACCTGCGCAGGTGGCAGCCCCGCGGCGGCCAGCAATCCAAACTCTTCATGGCTTCGGTCGGTCGTCATAATCCCGAGGTCGGTGCCGAAGATGATGGGTACACCGGCTCGGTAAGCTTTCCCGACGCCGTCGGAAGCTTCTTGAAAGCGGTAGTCGATCATTTTGCCGGCTAGCAACGTCGGCGTATTGGCAGTTCCGTGCTTCTTCATGAGGGCGATCGACGCGTCGTCGAGCGGACCGTGCTCAATCGTGTCGGCACCTGCCTCGATCACCGCATGAAGAAAGTCAGGAGTGCCTATCACGTGCACGGCAACTTTCCGATCGAGCTGATGGGCCGTATCAATGATCGCCTTGATCTCTTCCGAGGATTCGACCATTTTGACCCTTGAATCATCCACCGGTAGCCCTGACTGACGAAACTTAACGACATCGGCACCGCGTCGCACTTCTTCACGGACCACTTTGACGCACTCGACCACGCCCGAGCAATTACCGCGGTTGCTGACATATTTCTCCAAATCGTTGCGAACATCCCAGTTCGAGGGATCGAAGTCACCTCCTGCGACACTGATCTGGACCTCGGTAACAAACATGCGGGGACCGGGAACGATGCCCGCATTGATGGCGTCGCGAAGAGCGTAAGTTGTCAACGTGGGGTCGCCCACATTTCTAATGGTGGTGAACCCATTCATCAAAAGCGCCTTCGCTCGCGGCAGCGTATTCAGTACCGCCTCTGCAGGTCGTCCCATGTAGAACAAAGCGATCTGACCAGCGACCGGCTGGTCCAGCTTTTCCACTCCGCTGACGTGCGTGTGCATGTCGATCAATCCGGGCATCACCCAAGAATCCTTCAAATCGATTAGCGCGTCTCCGGCGACGAAGCCGTCCTTAATGGCGACAATCTTGCCGTTCTCGATGATCACCGATTGGTTGGTTGATGCCGCTTTACCGGGTTCGCTGATCAGGTGCCCGGCGTAGATCACGGTGGTGGCGGCCAAAACCTGCGAGCCGATGAAGGCGCTCGCGAGTGCCGCAGTGCTCACAAATCCAAGCATCGATCGCTCTCTCACCTGCATCTCCCATGGCGACTTTCAATTCGATTTTTTTACAATACACCCTGAGTTTCTATACAGCAAATAATGTCTTAATAGAAATAGCATTCATGGCGAGCCGAGTGAGTGCCTCAAAACGAGTGAATTTGCGCCGTTGAGCGAGGGCCCAAGTGCCGCAAGTTCCGGCCGTCGGCACGTGTCAAATCGATTTTTTTGCGGCGCGGTTGCGGCGAATTCCATCCGAAGGCACTGAGAAATCAGTGCTAAATCAATGGACTAAGGTTTTACAACGGCGCTCGTCGCGATTATGCGCCGCCTGCACTTGCCTAGCGAGGCCAACTTCCGTTGCTACGAAATGAAAATATTTTTCTTAAATCGAAAAACATGTCTACAATGAGAATGACTCAGAATATACGGGGTGCTTATGCGGATGCGCGATTCAGGAATCTTCTGTGCCGCAATCGTCTGGATGGGATTTGCAGCAACGACTGCCATGCCTGCGATGGGCGCGGCCGGGGAAGACGCAAGTCCCTCGAGCGACTCAGCTCTGACTGAAATCATCGTGACCGCGACCCGGCGGGCCGAGCGCCTTCAAGATGTTCCCATGAGTATCACCGCGCTGTCGGGCGTGGAACTCGCGAAACGTGGCGCAACCGATGTTAACGATATTATTGCCAACTCGCCGGGACTCTCCAACCCCGCGCAGGGCTTAGGCACTTCAAACAATCTGATCATCCGTGGAGTAGCCACGGGCGCGGGAACCACGCTTGCGCAAGCCACCGTATCGTTCATGCTCGACGATATCGATCTTAATCCCGGCGCGGTGACCTTCGGCACCGCGGATCCCAAAATCGTGGATGTGCAGCAAGTGGAAGTGTTACGCGGCCCGCAAGGCACGCTGTTTGGCGCAGGTTCTTTGAGCGGCGTCGTGCGTTTCATCTCCAACAAACCCGACTTGGAGAATTTCTCCGGATCGGTACAGACCACCGGATCGTCAACCGATCATGGCGGAACCTCAGAGGATGTATACGGCGTGCTAAATGCACCGTTGATCGAAGGGAAGCTCGCAGCCCGACTCGTAGCCTATTACGACAATGACGCGGGCTGGGTCGACAACGGGGAACGCGGCGTCTCGAACATCAACGATAGCCACACCTATGGCGCGCGTTTTTCGCTCAGCGCGAAACCGACCGATGAACTCTCCCTGATCTTCACGACGATGTACGATCGAACCAATGAGTTGGGCAGCACGGCTACATTTTATTACCCGCAGCCAGGTCTGCCGAACTACCAGACCGAGCAGCCTTACTATTCTGTGGGCAGCGCAAAACTAGACACTCATATCTACAACTTGCTGGCGACGTGGACGCCAACCTGGGGTACGCTCACCTCGACGACGAATTATTTCGATCGGTTCATTGATGGGGCTGAAGATCTCGGCGCTCTTCTTCCGGCGCTCGGCCTGCCGTTTTCAGGGCCGAATGCCTCGGCGCCGAGCGTTGCGCCCAACACCATTCACGACATTTCGCAAGAATTCAGGTTTGATTCCCCGCAGATGGGTCCGGTTCGCTTTACCAGCGGCGCCTTTTATCAACGAGTTGCCAGTGATCCGAGTCAGATAGTCACGTCCAATTCCCCGGTTGCGCCGCTCATCCTGGCTGCTTACGGCAGCACCGTGCAATGGCAGGCGGCGTTGTACGGCAGCGGCACCTACACCGTCGCGGACCGCATCGATTTCACTGCCGGCGTGCGCGTCAGCAAGGACAGCGTTCACTTCGTCACGTTGGAGAGTGGCTTGCTTGCGGGAGCGAACTCGGCGGGCAGCGAGGTGGATAAGCCGGTGACTCCCCGTGCCGCCATCACCTTCCGACAGACGACCGATCTAACCTGGTATGTGCAGGCGGCCAAAGGCTACCGGGTGGGTGGGCCCAACGTGACGGCGGGCAACGAGGCCGCGTTGTCTTCTTATCGCCCTGACAGCCTGTGGAACTATGAGCTGGGCAGCAAGGTGCGTCTGTTGGATGGCACGCTCAATCTGAACACCTCTCTTTACGATATCGAATGGAGCAACATGCAAGTGGGGCTGGTCACGCCTCAAGGCTTCAACTACATTGGCAATGGCGGAAAAGCCAGGATCTATGGTCTCGAAGAGGAGATGGTTCTGCGGACGACGCCGTGGCTGGAGTTCGGTGGCACCGTCTCGGTTGATCATGCCGCGACCACCTCGGCCGCCGCGATCAGTCGCGTCAGTTTCGGCGCTTTCGGACCGGCGCCTGATCTGGAACCCACCGCAGCTACCTCGAACGGCGTGCTATCGGGATATCGTTTGCCGGGATCGCCCGAACTACAGGGGTCGCTGTACGGCGAAGCGCAGTTCCCTGTTCTCAGTTACCAAGGATTCGTGCGTCTCAGCGGTCAGTATGTCGGCTCCGCCTATACCGATTTCGATTCGCAGGGTTTGAAATTTGGAAACTACGCCGTCGGCAATTTGCGGGCGGGTGTGAAATTTCCCCATTTGGACGTCACCGCATTCGTCAACAATTTCACCAACAGCGCCGGCCTCACATCGGCCCAGGACCTGTCGCTGTTCAATGTTCCCACTGGGTTCAGAGTTCGGCCGCGCACCGTGGGTTTGACGCTTAGCAGTAGCTTCTGATCAACGAAACATGGGCAAAACATTGGGATTTTGAAGGAGCGCTAGTGAAGCACATCTTGAATGGTCGTCCGCTCGTAAAACCGGGCGCCGCGCTTAAGGCGATCCGTGTGGAGCGTGGATGGAGTTTGAGTGACGTGAGCAAGCGCACCGGGCTGCCGGTGTCGAGCTTGTCGAAGATCGAGAATGACAAGATGGATTTGACGCTCGACAAACTCCTACGCATTACGGTGGCGCTCGAGACGGATATCGGCGCGTTGTTTACACCGCCCAGCCCGCCCTATTCCCAAGGTGAAGCCAGCGGACGACGCAGCATTACGCGAGCGGGGGAGGGCAAAGCGATTGAGACTCACATCGGCCAGTACCGCTATTTGGCCTTCGAGCTTCTCAATAAACATTCAATACCGATGATTATCGATGTGACGGCGAAGAGTCTCGAGGAATTTGGGGAATTCAACCGCCATCCAGGCGAGGAAATCCTCTACGTCATTGAAGGTGAACTCGATCTATATACCAGCATGTATTTGCCGGTGAACTTGAAGAAGGGCGATTCCATGTACTTTGACAGCAACATGGGCCATGCCTACATTGCCGCGGGCAGCGAGCCGTGCCGCATCCTATCGGTGTGTGTCGCTCCTGAATCGGAACTGGTGAAGCTGATGGAAGGAAAGCCGAAGCTCGAGGGAGATGTGTTCGAGTCAGGCAAGAAGGGCCTCGACTTGTCGAAATCATTCTGATCAGTGCGAGCACGCAGAGCTCAGGGTTCTTCTCAGGTCGGATGTCGCAGTGCCCGCCGGAGCAGCGCGACCTTTGGTGAAAAGGACGGCCGATAGGCTATCCTGTCCCATGTCGATAACCCTAATTCACCCTCAAGAACTTTGCATCGTCCGACGTGGATTCAAGCAATGAAACGTTCGTCTCTACGGTGGCGTTTGCGACCGGGATGAAGGCTGCATGAGCCGAAGGGAATTTGTACGACTCGGATTGGCCACCCTGATCGCAACGGGGGCCGGCAAGCTGCGCCCGGCGTTTGCGCGAACTTTGGCGCCTGGACAGGATCTGGGGTCGCTATCGCATCCGATGGTAGCCTCGGGAGCGAAGGCCAGCACGAGAGCGGCGGATTTCATGCTGCGAATCGCCCCGATGATTGTCGAGCTGGCTCCTCACGTCGCCATCAGCACCATCGGCTACAGCGACAAGATCCCCGGCCCCTTACTGCGGGTGCGCGAGGGGCAACGCGTCGCCGTCGAGGTTATTAACGACACGGACGTTCCGGAATTTGTGCATTGGCACGGGTTGTTCGTTCCCTCGGACGTTGATGGAGCGGAGGAAGAAGGCACACCGCCGGTACCGCCGCATGGGCGCCGGCGCTATCAATTCGTAGCCAAGCCCGCGGGTTCGCGCTGGTACCACTCGCACACCGAGGCCATGATGGATCTGCATCGCGGCTCCTACACCGGCCAATTTGGTTTTTTCATGATCGATTCCGCGAGTGATCCAGGGCGCTACGACCAAGAGGTCTTTCTCGCGCTGCGTGAATGGCAGCCTTATCTGACTACCCTGGATCAGGACGACATGGCGGCGGATCCCGACGACCCGATGCCCGAAAAACCCGCCACTCCAGACCAACGTCCCAACGGGCTCGAAGTCGGCGCTCCACTTTACTCGATTAACGACAAAATGCTGGGCGCGGGGGAACCGCTGCGCGTGCGTCCCGGCGAACGGGTCCTGATGCACTTTCTCAACGCCAGCGCCTCGCAGATTCATCGCATTGGTTTATTCGGTCACCATTTTCAGGTGATCGCGCTCGACGGCAATGCCGTGCCGACGCCTCAGACCGTCGATGTGATTGAGATCGCCCCGGGGGAGCGCGTGGATGCAATCGTGGAGATGAATCTGCCGGGCGTTTGGATTCTCGGTGAGCTGCGCGATGCCGCGCGGCAAGCCGGCTTAGGGCTCGTGGTGGAGTACGCCAATCAGGCACAGCCGCGCGCGCAGTGGATTGCCCCTGCAAAGACGCGCTGGGACTACACCATCTTTGGCAAGCCCGCTTCGCATCCCGCGCCAGATGAAACCATTCACATGGTCTTTGAGAAGGTGCCAGGCGGACCCCATGGGTTCAATCACTGGCTGGTCAACGGCAAGGAATATCCGCACGAGCGCGAATTCGTGTTCCGGCGGGGAGGCCGCTATCGATTGGTGTTTCACAATCGCAGCGATGATTCTCACCCCCTGCATATGCACCGACACGTATTTGAGCTTATCGAGCTCAACGGCAGACCCACCGGCGGCATCATGAAGGATACGGTGATTGTTTCCGCATTTGGGCGCGCCACCGTGGATCTGGTTGCGGACCAGCCAGGCCTCTCGCTGTTTCACTGCCATATCCAGCATCACATGGACTTTGGTTTCAAGGCGCTATTTCGCTACACCTGAGCACCCGGAGTTCGGGCTGTCGCAGCGGACTTCCGTGTCGTCGGTCTCATCCATGCGCATCCAGGAAATCGTTGTCATAATTTGTTCATATATTGGACATAGAAACGCAACAACGAAGAGATGGGATGCCTGGTCTTGTCGATATTTCATTCAAAAGCGCCGGAGGGATCGCATGAAGACGATGGGAGATATTTTCCAGGCGGCAATGCTCATGGGAGCGGCCGTCTCGGTACTAGTCTTTGTAGGTGGGGCACAGGCACAGAATCAAGACGATGCCAATGGGTGGGGCAATTCGCCCGCGCACGATAATCCGTGGCCGTACAACAATTCGCGGCGTTCTCCCGTCCTGGCGGTGGTGGGTGACATCTCCTGCCAACCAGGCGAGGAGGCGAGTGGTGAGTCTTCGAAAGAAACCTGCACCGACCCCAAGGCGCCCTACACCAGCACCTCTTTGTACCAATCCCAAGAGGCCACTGCGAATCAGATTGAGGCCATGAAGCCTGACGCGGTCGCGCTCCTCGGCGATCTGCAGTACCAGGTGGGCCGATATTCGGACTTTGAGAATTCGTACGACCTGACCTATGGCGCTTTTAAAATGATCAGCCGGCCCGCGCCCGGCAACCACGAATTCTATGACGAGCATGGCGAGACCGGGGTTGCCGGCTACGGCTACTTCTCCTACTTCAACGGCTTCCTGATCGATACCACTGCTGATGCCAATCAGGGTAAGCCTCTGATGACTACGATCCAGGACCCGTGCCCATCAAACCCAGCGTGCGGTCCGGGCTCAACCCCACCGACGGCCCTCAGCCCGCAACCCATTCCGCGGGCGGATGGACAGGCGGGGCACTTCGAGTTGGGGGCGAACGGAGGACAGAACGGAACCGGAGTCGCGGATGGCTGGTATTCGTACAATCTGGGCTCCTGGCACCTGATCTCGCTCAACATCGAGTGCTCGACGCAGCCGGGCGGCTGTTCGACCACGGGCGCGTGGTTTGCCGCCGAACTTGCCTGGCTGCAAAAGGATCTGGAAGAAAACCACGCCGCGTGTACGCTGGCCTACTGGCATCAGCCCACATTCAGCGCCACGAACGGCATCAGCCCAGAGGGCATTGCCGCTCAGGCCTTTTGGCGACTGCTCTACGAACACCGAGCCGACTTGGTGCTGAACGGGCACGACCACCTCTACGCCCGCTACCGTCCTCTTGATCCCTCTGGGAATTTCGATCCACGCCGGGGCTTAACGGAATTCATCGTGGGCACGGGCGGCGAGACACTCGATCCGGTCGTCACAACCGCCGTAACGAGCGGGTCGAGCGAAACAAACATGGAGGATCCCAGCGGCAATACGAACTTCAACGCCGAGAATCTCGTGGCGGCAACCGGGGACTACTGGGGCGTGATGGCCCTGACGCTCAATGAGAATGGCTACGCGTGGCATTTCCAGTCGGCCTTGCAAGGTCCGGTGAACAACGGCCAATGGCCGGCTGTGCCGCCGACCGGCTCTTACACCGACAAGGGCTTCGGCACCTGCCACAACCGGTGATGACCCGGTAACCCGCATCGCTTCGGCTTTGGCCATCCCCCTCCGCGAGACATCGCGAAGGGGGATCGGCCGACGAAGAATTCCCATCACCATCCAGAAAAGCGCTGCCATACATCGGTGACGTGATCGGTTTCGTTTAGCACGTGATACCGGTCGAACTGGGTGGCGGTTGCGCAAGCGTGATTCGGCAGAATGCGAACACGCGAGCCGATCGGAATATCGGGCAGCCGCGCCGTCGATCCGGACCTGAGCGAAACAATTCCGTGTTCCTGATTGACGCGCGTGACAATGAGGTCGGGATAGGGCGCGCCGGCCATATCGCAAACCAGTCCGTAACCTTGATCGACAGCTTGGTGTGCGGTACCGCGATCTTGCGATAGAGCCGTCCAGCCTGCGTCGATTAGAATCCAGCCTTTAGCGCTTTGCTGCCCGATCACCGTGGCAAGGACACTCATTGCAATGTCGTCTATGCTGCAAACGCCGAGGCCCGCCATCACCAGGTCAAAAAACACGAAGACGCCGGCGCGCACTTCGGTCACGCCGGAGAGATCGCGCGCAAAGTGCGCCGTCGGAGTCGATCCCACGCTGACCACGGCACACGGCAAGTCCACGCTGCGAAGCGCCGCCGCGGCGCTCACAGCCGCTGAGCGCTCCGCCTCCGCCGCCGCAAAGAGCGCATCCGTTCCCGCTTGACGATAAGACCCGCCCGAGTGGGTCATCACGCCGCGCAGCTCCGCGCCGCCATGAAGCAGCGCGCGGCCGATCTCGATAACACTGGGGTCATCGGCGCGGAGACCGGCGCGTTGATCGTCTGCATCGATCTCAATTAACACAGGAATGCGGGTTTTTGACTCCTGGCATGCAGCAACGACGGCGTGCGCCTGGTCCAGGCTGTCGAGCACGATGGAGAGGTCGACACCTGCCTCGCGCAGTGCCAGAACGCGAGGCAGTTTGTCAGGTCCAATTCCCACCGCGTAAAGCAAATCGCGCACGCCGGCGCCGGCAAATTGTTCCGCTTCCCGGAGGGTGGAGACTGTGGCAGGACCTGCAGCGGTAGCCATGACCATCCGCGCCACTTCAACGCACTTTGCGGTCTTGAGGTGCGGTCGCAAAGGGACTCCGAGACTGGAAAGATGACTTCTCAGCCGGCCGACATTACGCTGCACACGCGCGACCTTGAGCAACAGTGCGGGCGTTGGAAGTGATTTGATGCTGGCCAAATGGGTCACGCACGTGCGGTTGTTGGGAATGCAAGTATACGATAGCGCCCCCCGTAAATCCGTCCGCGGGATTCGCGGGAACGGTGATCAGATGAGGCGAAATGAACTGGCCGCATTCCTTGGAGTGCTGGCATAGTGTGCACAAGTTCGGGCGCTCGGAGGAGATCATGAACCTTCAGTCGATTAATTTCAGGCAGAAGTTGGAATTGTTCGCGGAGCAGTGGCAACCGAAAGTCATTGCGGAGATGAATGACTATCAGTTCAAGGTTGTGAAGCTACAGGGTGACTTTGTGTGGCACGTCCATCAGGATACCGATGAGACGTTCATCGTCCTCGAAGGAATCTTAAGGATCGATTTCCGTAGCGGCGCAGTTCACATTGCGAAAGGCGAGATGTACGTGGTCCGCAAGGGCATTGAACATAAACCTTACGCTGCAAATGAAGTACATTTGCTATTGATCGAGCCGCGCGGCGTACTTAATACAGGACAGGAAGGCGGCGAGCGGACGGCAGCCAATGATGTGTGGATCTGATGGGAACAAGGAGATGACGGAACGACTGTATTTGCATTCGGCGGCGCTCACTGGCGAGGCGCGCATTGTTGAGATCAGACTGGGCGACGTATCCACATTGCGCCTCAATCAGACTCTCTTCCACCCCAGGGGCGGCGGCCAACCGGCCGATCGGGGAGCCTTGATCCTCGCTGATGGCTCAGGGGTCGAAGTTCCTGTAATCGATGTACGTAATGCAGAAGACGGCGGCGTCGACCATGTGATCGCTTCAGACGCACCGCTCCTGCCCGGCGATCGAGTTCTCATGCGAGTCGACGCCGACAGCCGCCTATTGCACGCTCGGCTTCACTCGGCTGGGCATCTACTCGCGCTCGCAGGCGAGCGGATCGAGCCCGGCCTTCGAGGCATTGCTGGGCACCACTGGCCTGGTGAAGCGCGCGTCGAATTCGAGGGTATCGCAACCAACCCAGAAGATTTCGAACGAGCGCTCGGATCAATGCTGAAGGAAATGCACACCACGAATCTACCGATCCGCGCGTCGCTGGATGGCGAGGGTCGCCGTTCGATCACGATCGACCGGGCGGCCCCTGTACCGTGCGGTGGGACTCATGTCGCGGAGACAGCCGCCATCGGCCGAATCGACATTCGTAAAATAAAGATCAAAGCCGGTCGGGTTCGAGTGAGCTACGACATTGAACGGTGAGCGGGAAGGGCGCCCGCCATGAACGTGGATCCGCTCGCATTAGGCAGCGCTGCGGCACGATCCTCGATCGGACAACGCGCTTCCCTACAGCAGTTCTATTTCCGTCTTAGTCCGGGGATGAAACTCGGATACGGTTAAGTCGTATTCCGGGCCGGAACGCCGTTTGAGGCGCAGGGATCGCCGTCGCTGCATCAGCCACGCGACTACCGCGATCGCGGCTAATAGGAGTAGGACAACCATAACGATGTTCGGGAGTGTCGTATTCATTGATGCATATCCTGCTGTTGGCTTTCCGGCGGCGCGAGCATGTACCCGCATCGCGTACGCTGTGCGAAGCAGTATTCGGGTGATTTAGGCTGTTTGCCTATTGGACTTTCGTCTCGCAGCTTTAGGCATCGCCACGGTCTATTGGCGCAGCGCTGGGGACGGCGCACCGATTGATTGGTTAGGGTGAGTGCGGAATGGACGCGGGACTGATTTCGCCGTTACGAAGGCGTATGCACTGCAGGGAGATGCCGAGGTCCTGCTCGTATCGACGGATGAGGCGGGCCTCGGTATCTGTGACCAGTGACACTGCCGTGCCATGTGCGCCGGCACGCGCCGTGCGACCGACCCTGTGCAGATAGGCCTTGCTCATCGTCGGCAGGTCGAGATTGAAGATGTGGGTTACGCCGGGAATGTTGAGTCCGCGGGCCGCGAGGTCGGATGCAATCATGATGCGGATGGCGCCGCTGCGAATTCCGTCCATTGTCTGCTTGCGGTCCATCTTGGATAGCTCGGAATTCAAGTCCGCGACAGCTAGTTTGTGATGGGATAACTTCGAGGCGACCTCTTCGGCAACATCGTTGCGATGCACGAACACAATCGAGCGCGGCACATCGAACGCATGCAGCAGCTTGCGCAACATCTCCGGCTTGTCGCGGCTTTCACAAATCAGATACAAATGTTCGATGTTTTCATTCACAGCCGCCGCACCCGCGCGAAGCATCAGGACATTCGGAGCCAGTGTTTCCAGGACCTGACGAGTCTGCTGCTCAATCGTCGCCGATGCGAAAATCAGCTGTCGACCCGGCGGCGCCGCGCTGACGATTATCTGAATCCAATGCAGACTTTCGTCGTTCAGCAGTCGGTCGGCCTCATCGATGACGACGGCGCGGAGGTGCGCCGTCTTAAGCTTGCCTCGCTCGATGAGTTCCACGATGCGTCCGGGCGAGCCCACCACGACGTGCGGCTTGGTTTTGAGCTTGTCGATCTGCCGGTCGGTCGCCGTACCCCCGATGAGCAGCACCGAGCGAATGGCACGCGCAGCGTTCAGCGCGAGTTCACAGGATTGACGATGGATCTGAATGGCCAATTCGTGGGTGGGCGCCACGATCACGACCTGGGTCGCCGCCTGCGCAGGATCAATGCGTGTAAAGAGGGGCAGCAGATAAGCCAGCGTTTTACCGGTACCCGTCTCCGCTCGCAAATACGCGTCCTTCCCGGCAGCGAGCGGCGGAATTGCGGCGATTT
>Ga0209169_10000050_pt1 | contig 64827 bp, 61 predicted proteins | sample HubBroMetageWRM4_FD_188346 | JGI IMG/M metagenome (GOLD analysis project Ga0209169, IMG submission 188346) | Warmed soil microbial communities from the Hubbard Brook experimental Forest, New Hampshire - Hubbard Brook CCASE Soil Metagenome WRM 4... | ecosystem: Environmental > Terrestrial > Soil...
GATTTGTTGATGGCCTTTTTAAAGGCTTCTTTACCGGAAATTTGCCGCGAATCGAGCAGGGCCTGAATGGCCGTATCCATCAGCTTCATGCCGTTGGCGTTGCCGCTTTGCATGGCGTTTTCCAGCTGGTCCATCTTGCCCTGACGGATTAGGTTGGCCACGGCGGGGGTATTGACCAGGATTTCCAGGGCGGCGACGCGGCCCTGCTTGTCGGCTTTCTGAATGAGCTGCTGCGAGACGACGCCGCGCAAGCTGGTGGACAGCATGGTGCGCACATGCGGCTGCTTGTCCGCGGGGAAGGCGTTGACCAATCGATCCACCGTGGGCGCCGCGCCGTTGGTGTGCAGCGTCGCCATGACGAGAATGCCCATTTCGGCGGCGGTGACCGCAATGCTCATGGTCTCCAGATCGCGAAGCTCGCCCACCAGAATCACGTCGGGATCTTCGCGTAACGCGGAATTCAAAGCGGATGCGAACGTTGCCGCGTGCACACCGATTTCGCGCTGGCTGATGAGGCAGTTTTTGCGCGTATGTACAAACTCGATCGGATCCTCGATGGTGAGGATGTGGCCCTTTTCCCGCCGGTTGATGTCATCGATCATGGCGGCCAGGGTCGTGGACTTGCCGGATCCGGTCTTTCCCGTCACCAGGATCAGGCCGCTGTTGATCTTGCACATGTCCATGACGGCCGGCGGCAGCTTGAGTTCCTCGGCGGTTTTGGCTTTGGACGGGATCGCTCGGAACACCGCTCCCATGCCGTTGAGCTGCCGCATGACGTTGACGCGAAAGCGCGCGACGTTGGGAATGGCGTAGGCAAAGTCAGTGCCGTCCTTTTCCTCGAACCGCTCGACCGCGAGCTTGGGCATGATTTCGTACAGCGTGGTCTTGACGGACTCCGCGCTCAATGGCTGTTCCCGCAGTGCCTTGAGTTCGCCGTATTGGCGAATGCGCGGCGGGTCGCCCGCCAAAAAATGCAGATCCGAGCCGTTGCCCTGGAGCACTTGAGTCAAAAATTCGTCGATGGCAGGCATGCGTTACGGCGGGGTTACCGGCTCCGCGGCGACCGGCGCGCCGGACATGTCGGTGACGAAGCGCTGGAACTGTTTCTTGTCGGATGCGTAGGTGTAGGCGTGCTCGGGATCGACTTCCTTGGCATTGATGGCCGCGAGCAGGGCTTGGTCCATGAGCTGCATGCCGTATTCCTTGCCCATTTGCAGCTGGCTGGGAATCTGATGCGTCTGGTCGGTCATGATGAGCTTGCCGATGGCCTTGGTCAGCACCATGACCTCGCACACGGCCTTGCGCGCGCGCTGATCCGGGGTCTTGAGCAGAATCTGGGTAATGACCGCGATGAGGCTATTGGACAGAAACGTCTTGGTTTGTTCGCGCTCATCGTTCGGCAACGCGTCGATGATGCGGTCGATGGTCTTGGTGGCGCTGGTGGTGTGCAACGTGCCCAGCACCAGATGCCCGGTTTCGGCGGCCGTCATCGCCATGGCAATCGTTTCGGCGTCGCGCATTTCGCCGACCAGGATGACGTCGGGATCCTCGCGCATGGCGGCGCGCACGCCCTCGGCAAAGGACGGCAAGTGGGTGCCCAATTCGCGCTGGATCACCTGGCTGGTTTTGCTGCGGTGAACGAATTCGATCGGATCCTCGAGGCTGATGATGTTGAGCGATCGCGTCGAGTTCAGGTAATCGATCATGGATGCCAGGGTGGTGGTCTTTCCCGTGCCGGTCGAACCGGTCACCAGGATCATCCCCTGATGGTAGTCGCACAGTTTCTTGACGATGGGCGGCAGGCCCAGCTGATCCATCGTCGGCATGGTGGTGGGAATCGAGCGGAACGCCGCCCCGATGCCGGTTTCCTTGCGAAACACATTGACCCGGAAGCGGCCGCCTTCGGTCGAGACGTAGGAGAAGTCCAGATCGTTGCCCTCGCGCAGGACTTTGAGCTGGGACTGGTTCAGAATCTCGGTGATATAGGCCTCGAGCTCGGCATCACCCAGATCGCGGAATTTGATCGGCATCAGGTCGCCATGCATGCGCAGCATCGGCGGCACCCCGACCGCGAGGTGCAGGTCCGAGCAGCCTTGGGCCACCCCCAACTTGAGGAACGCGTCGACTCTTGCCATAACGCGTAAGGCTACCCGTAAGCAATTGGTTTTTCGAGCGTTTAGGGCGTTATTCGGCCATAAACGTGAGGTACGTCAACTAGCAGCCGGTCGAACTTAAGGCTGACAGCCTGCCTGGCTAGAGGAATTTCTCGAGGGACAGGCGCAGTTCGTCCATGCTTTGTGCCCGTTTGGCCTTGTCCAGCGACATGCACTTCATGACCAGGTTGTTCAGTTCCGGGGGTAAGTCTTTGTTGATCTCGATGGGCTGGCGCGCCTTGCCCTGGACATGCTGGTACATCACGGACATGTGATCGCCGCGTGAGTAGGGCGGCACGCCGGCGAACATCTCGTACATGATGACGCCCAAACTATAGATGTCCGCTCGCTCGTCGACCTTTTTGCCCAGGATCTGTTCGGGCGCCATGTACTTGGGCGAACCGATGACATAGCCGGTCTTGGTCAACTGGGTATCGCCCTGGCTCTGCGCCGCGGCCACGCCGAAGTCGACGATCTTCAGCAGCGAGTCGTTGTCGATCAGCACGTTGGCCGGCTTCAAGTCGCGGTGCACGATGCCGGCCTGGTGCGCCACCGCCATGCCGGTCGCGATGTCGATGCCGAATTTCACGGCGCGTTTGAGCGCCACCGGCTTCTCGTTCACGATCTCGCCGCCCAAGGTGTGCGAAGGGAAATATTCCATGGAGATGGCGTAATTGCCGCGGATATACAAGAAGTCGTAAATGCGGATCACGTTCTTGTGGGTGATCTTGCGGCTGTAGCGCAGCTCGTGCACGAAGCGCTTCATCATCTCTTCGTCCGAGGACACGTTGGGGTTTAGGAACTTTAGGATCAAGCGCTCCTCGACGACCGTGTCTTCCATGAGCAACACGGTGCCGAAGGCACCCTTGCCGATCTTCTCGATGAACTTGTAGCGGCCCTCGATGACGTCTCCCGGCTTCAGGGTCGCGATATCCAGCTTGGCCGCCGCCGCGGTTTCTTCCGCCTGCTTGACGACATTGGCGAGCGACTGATTGTCGATGAGCAGTGTCTTGGCCGGTTCCTGCATCTTTTCCGCACGCGCGTTCGCCGCGATTTGCTGCGTCGAGAAACGATTGTCGAGTTCTTGCATGGCACGGGCGACCGCCTGGCTCAAGGTGCCATCCGCCGCGCTGGTCGTCACCGCCTGCAAGCGCACGCGGATGGTGTCCGCGCGGCGCTCGTCCGCGAGTTTTGCCAGTGCCGAGATGGCCTCGACCTTGATCTCGTTCTCAGGCCGCGATAGCAACGGCAACAGGCTTTCGAGGCTGCGTTGATCGCCGATTTTGCCGATCGCACGGATCACCGTCGGCAGAGATTTGGCCTCACCTTGCAGCATGTCGATGAAGCGCGGCAGCGCCTTGCTGCTGCCAATCTCCGCCAGCGCATCGACCGCGCGTTCGCTGACCCACCAGTCGGGGTCGCGGGTGGCTTCGATGAGCTGTGCGACCGCGCGCTCATCCTTGGTTTGATTCAAAATTTCGATGGCGGCGCGGCGAATATCCTGATTTTCATCCTTGATGAGGGCGAGCACCGCGTCAACGACTTTCGGGCCGCCGATCTTGCCCAGGGCGTCGGCCGCGCGCGTGCGAACCCACCAATCGCTGTCGGCGATCACTTCGAGCAGGTACTTGACGGATTTCGAGGTGCCGACGACATTCAGCACCTCGACCGCGGCGCGCCGCGCGTATTCGTTCTCATCCTTGAGTACATCCACCAGATACTTGATGGTCTCCGGATGGTTGGCCTTGACGACAACGTCCACCGCCTTGTTCTGCACCTCGATTTCAGGATCGCGCAGCATGCCGACGATCAAGGGCATATCGAACTGGCCGTCCATTTTAGAGAGCGCGGTCAAGGCGGCCGAGCGTATGAACTTGCTGGTGTCCTTGAGCTGCTTCTGCACCGCCTGTTGTACTTTGGGCTGATTGAACCGAGCCAGGACATTGATGATGTGCAGCCGCGCCACCGGATCCTTGCCCTCGATCCTGGCCAGCAGATCATCCACGGACGATTCATCCGCGATCTCGCCTATGATCTTGAACAGGCCGTTTCTTTCGCTGGGCTCTTGGGTGTAGGCGGCGTTGAGCAATTCGCGCACCGTGTAGCGGGATTTTTGCGCGGTAATCACATCCAGGAGTGCCTGCTTCGGCATCCCCGGCTTGGTCAACGCATCCAGCAGCGCGTGCGCGGGATAGTTCTTGCTGCTGGACAGCGCCCACGCGATGCCAGACATGGCGCGGCCGTTGGCTTCCGACATGGTCTTCAGCAGAACCGGCAGAGTTTTGGAATCGATCAGGCGCGCCAGCACTTCGACGTACGCCGTGGTTTCCTTTTTTTCCGACGTGGCAAGCGCATCCACGATGGGGTCAATCGCGTCGGATCCCAGCGCGATCAATTTTTCCAATGCCTTCAGCGCCAGCGGGCTGGCTGGATTGCCGCTGGATTTAACTTCGGCGATGAGCCGATCGGCACGATAATTGGCGAATAACGTCATTCGGCGCCTAAGCTAGACATTCCCCGGAGAGCTACCCATTCTTACCTTAATTCAGGCGCCGTCCCTGGTCTTGATTCTCAGTATGGAATTATGCCACACGTCACGGTTTTAGCTGCCTGCGGTACAATCGGCGACCCTTATGAATCAATCTCCTACCGCGGAAAGCGTCCTCCGCGAGAAACTAAGCGCCTACACCGATCCCTACTTGGGCCAGACTTTGGGCGATGCCAAGGCGGTCCGGTCGGTCGCAATTCACGGCGATCTCGTCACGATCGAGCTCGTATTGGGGTTCCCCTGCGCCGATTATGGGCCTGAAATGGAGACGGCGCTGCGACTGCACCTGGGGCCTGCGCTCGGGACTGCCAGGTTGGAGCTGAAACTCAGCGCGCAAATCACCGCGCATGCCGTGCAACGGACGCTCAAACCGTTAACCAATGTCAAGAACGTGGTGGCCGTCGCCTCTGGCAAAGGTGGCGTCGGAAAGTCCACAACCGCGGCCAATTTGGCGCTCGCCTGGGCGGCGCAAGGCGCCAAGGTGGGTCTGTTGGATGCCGACATTTACGGCCCCAGCCAGCCGTTGATGATGGGAATAACCGGTGCCAAGCCCGTCAGCACCGACGGGAAACACATGGCGCCGCTGCGCGCGCACGGTGTCGAGGTGATGTCCATCGGCTTCATGATCGATCCGGAGCAACCGATGGCCTGGCGCGGGCCCATGGTGACCTCCGCGCTGACCCAGCTGCTCGGCGACACGACCTGGGGCGACTTGGATTACTTGGTGGTCGACATGCCTCCCGGCACCGGCGACATTCAGCTGACGTTGGCGCAGCGCGTGCCGGTGAGCGGCGCCGTCATCGTGACCACGCCGCAAGACATCGCCCTCTTGGATGCCCGCAAGGGTCTCAAGATGTTCGAGAAAGTCGAAGTGCGGGTGCTCGGCGTGGTGGAGAACATGAGCGTGCATATCTGCTCCCAGTGCGGGCATGCGGAGCATGTGTTCGGCAGCGGCGGCGGCGCGCGAATGGCGGCACAATACGGGGTGGAGCTGCTGGGCGAGCTGCCCCTGGACATTCGCATCCGCGAGGATGCCGACGGCGGCGCGCCGACCGTGGTCGCGGAGCCGGGCAGCGAACGCGCACGGGCTTATTTTTTGATGGCGCGCCGCACGGCCGCGCGCTTGGCGACCTTGAACAAAGACTATAGCCGGGCATTTCCCAAAATCACGGTTGAAGCAACTTAATGAGCATAAAGAGCGATCGCTGGATCAGACGCATGGCCGCGGAGCAGGGCATGATCGAACCGTTTTCCGCGCAGCAAGTGCGCGTCGCGGACGGTCATAGGATTGTTTCCTATGGCACGTCGAGTTACGGCTACGACGTGCGTTGTGCCGAAGACTTCAAAATATTCACCAACATCAATTCGACCATCGTCGATCCGAAGAAATTCGACGAGAAATCGTTCGTGGACTTCAAGGGACCGGTGTGCATCATTCCGCCAAACTCTTTCGCGCTCGCGAGCACGGTGGAATATTTTAAGATTCCACGCAACGTACTCGTGATGACATTGGGAAAAAGTACCTACGCACGCTGTTTTCGCGGCGACACGCGCGTTGCCCTGGTTGATGGCACTTCGCCGACTCTCGAGGAAATGGCCAGAAGGCACGACTCGGGAGAAATGTTTTGGGGGTACAGCATTGGCGAGAATAGTCGCCTGATCGTCAGCCTCTTGGATGCGCCGCGATTTATTGGTCGCGACTCGCTGCTCGAGATCGAACTGGATAACGGCGAACGCATCCGCGCGACGCCAGATCATTTGTTCATGAAGCGAGACGGGCGCATGGCGGCGGCGCATATGCTTCGTCCCCATGACGCACTCATGCCGCTGTATCGCGAGGTGTTCCGCGGCCATGAGGCGGTTTACCAGCCAGTCGATGGATCTCTTTACCCCACCCGCGCCCTCGCCGACGAATGGAACCTCAAGCACAAGATTCATGACGTCCCAGGAACGCATCGCTTCATTCCCGGCGTCAGCCAGCCGTTCAAGGCAATGCCCGCGTACCGCAATCACAAAGTTGTCGCGATACGTGAGATCCCCGGCGACCACGATGTCTATTGCCTGACGGTCCCCGAGGCAGGCAATTTCGCCTTGGAAAGCGGTGTGTTCGTGAAAAATTGCGGAATCATCGTCAACGTGACGCCTTTAGAGCCCGAGTGGGAAGGCCACGTGACGCTGGAATTTTCCAACACCACCCCGTTGCCCGCGAAGATTTACGCCAACGAAGGCGTCGCGCAAATGCTGTTCTTCGAATCCGACGAGGTTTGCGAGACGTCGTACAAGGATCGCGGCGGCAAGTATCAAGGACAGCGCGGAGTCACTCTGCCCAAGACCTAGGGCTCAGGACCTAAGGCTTCAGCCGCTGCTCGAGCGGCACCAGGTGATCGACGCTCTTGACGCGCATGGCGATTTCAACCTTGCCGTCGCGGCTGCGCTCCGCCTGCACGGGCACGAATCCCAATGACGGCGCAAACCACATGCGCAGGATGCGGTTGTTGCCGGCACGCTGACTGGTGACGATGACCGTGTCGAGTTCGCCGATTTGCGTGCGGATTTTCGCGGTCCCTTCCTGGGTGTAGTTGAATTCTTTCAACTGGTCCTTGTCGATGATTTGAAACGTCTTGGGTAAGTTGCCGTTCTTCAGGTCGAACATCACTTCGACCTGAATGGACATGACGTCCTGAGCTCCGTCCGGAAGCTTGATATCGACCGGCTTGGTTTCCGACACGCCGGTCGCGTGCATGTTCTGCCAGTCGAAATTCAGCTCCACCGTCTGCGAGCCTTCTTGTCCGAAATACTTATCCGGGCGCACGTGATCGCCGATCATTCTCAACCAGCTCTTCTGCACCAGGTCGTGCTGATAGGCGATACGAAAGATGCCGTGCGCCGTGATGGTCCAGATGTAAAGGTACTGTCCTGGCTCGGTGCCTTGGGTCAGATGTATCTCGCTCGTGCCCACGCTGATGCCTTTCCACGACGCTTCATAGTGCGCGATGAACGGTGTGACGTCGGTTGCGCCCGGCGTTTGGGCCAGGGCGTTGGCCGCACCCAGGCCTGCGAATAGAAGCGCACCCGCGAACATGTTCATGGCGATCTCTCCGGTTGGAGGCTGCTGATTTGCACGGGCTCATTCAATGGCCGGCCGTCCAAGCGCACCTTCCCGCCTTCGCAGCGCAATCGTCCCTGGCAGAACCAATTGACGGCCAGTGGATAAACGATGTGCTCCTGGACCAGCACGCGTTGACTCAAGGTTGCTTCCGTATCGCCTGTCAAGACCGGCACACGGGCTTGAAGTACGGGCGGGCCGCCGTCGAGTTCTTCAGTGACAAAGTGCACCGTGACGCCGTGCTCGGCTTCGCGCGCTTCCAGTACCCGCCGATGCGTATGCAAGCCTGAATACTTTGGCAGCAAAGAGGGATGAATGTTCAATATCCTTCCCGCAAACCGTTCGACGAATTCACCGGACAGAATGCGCATGAATCCCGCCAGTACGATCAGCGCGGGCGAATATTCCGAAATCGCCGCAGCCAGCAGCCGATCATAGTCCGCGCGCCCACTGCCTGCCGACCGCGGCAGCGCCCGTGCCGTGACCCCCAACTGCCGCGCGACTTCCAGGCCTCCGGCGTCGGCTCGATCCGAGATGACCGATGCCACGGTATACGCCGCATCAGCTGCGTTGCTGCGCTCGATGAGCGCCCGCATGTTGCTGCCGCGTCCTGATATCAGGATGACGATCGGCTGCCGCGGCGCGCCGCTCAAGCGATGACGACGCCGCGAGTTCCTGAGCGAACCTCGCCGATCACGAGCGCCTCCTGGCCGGCCGCCCGCAATATGCCGATGGCGCGTTGCGCGTCGCCCGCCGATACCTGCACGGTCATGCCGATTCCACAGTTGAACACACGATACATCTCCGCCTCGGCGATATGGCCCTGCTGCTGCAGCCATTCAAATATCGCGCCACGCGGCCACGCGCTGCGCTCCAGCACGACTTCCAAGCCATCGGGCAGGACGCGCGGAATGTTGTCCACCAGGCCGCCGCCGGTGATGTGCGACAGGCCGTGCGGCGACACTTCGCGCATCAGCGCCAGCAGAGGCTTGACGTAAATTCGCGTCGGCGCCATGAGACGATCGATGAGGCTGACGCCTTGCAAATCGGCATTGAGGTCCGCTTCGGCGAGCTGCAGGATTTTGCGGATCAAGGAAAAGCCGTTGGAGTGCGGGCCGGAGGAGGGCAGGCCCAATACCACATCGCCGGCGCGGGTCTTCGAGCCGTCGATGATGGCGTCTTTCTCCACCACGCCGACGCAGAAGCCGGCGAGGTCGTAATCCGCGCCGTGGTACATGCCGGGCATCTCGGCGGTTTCTCCGCCGACCAAGGCGCAGCCGGCTTGGACGCATCCCTCGACGATGCCGGCAATGACCCGTTCGCCGACGCCGACATCCAGCTTGCCGCTGGCGTAGTAGTCCAAGAAGAACAACGGCTCGGCGCCCTGCACGATCACGTCGTTGACGCACATGGCGACCAAATCAATGCCCACGCCGTCGTGCCGCTGGGTGTCGATGGCCAGGCGCAGTTTAGTGCCGACCCCATCGGTGCCCGATACCAGCACCGGCTTGCGGTAGCGGTCCAGCGGCACCTCGACCAATGCGCCAAAGCCGCCAATCCCCCCGAGCACTTCCGGCCGCATGGAGCGCTTCACTCGCGGCTTGATTCGCTCGACAAGTTCGTCGCCGGCGTCAATATCGACCCCGGCGTCGCGGTAGGTCACGGGCGCACGTTCAGTCATTAAAGGATCCTTCATGTAGGGCTGCGGCCAAAGCGGCTGGCTCTTCAGCTGTGGTATTTTACAACACCATGGAACAGTACTTACGGCGCTTTTCTGTCGTGTTGGTGTGTATCGTCGGCCTTTGCCTCGGCGAGGCTGCCTTTGGCGTTACCCGTGCCGAGATGTTTCAGGCGACGGCGCCGGTCACGGACCGCTCAGAGGCCGCGCAGACCGCCGCCTTCCAGAGCGCAATGAAGACGGTGCTGATTCGCGTCACGGGCCGCCGCAATGCCGATGAGGACCCTGCTTTGAGCTCATTGGTCAGCAATGCGCGGCGCTACGTTCAGCAGTACCGGGCAGCACCCGACAGCCAGCTGTGGGTGTCCTTCGATGGTCCGGCCATCGAGCGCTGGCTGACTCAGAACGGACAGCCTTTGTGGGGCCACGAACGGCCGACCACCTTGGTGTTGTTGGGCGTGCAAGGCGGCGCGCAGAGCGGCAGCGTGGTGACCACCGAAGATACGTCCGAACTGAAGTCGGCGATCGACGCCGCCGCGGCGGCGCGCGGCTTGCCGCTGGTGTGGCCCAGCGGCGCGGAACTGCAGAAATTCCATATCGATTACGCCGCCGTGAGCACCGGTTCGCCCTCCACATTCGCGGAAATTGGCCGGCGCATGGGCAGCGATGGCGTGCTCATCGGGCGAGCGAGCAGCGCGAGTGCGAATGCCAATATCCGTTGGACGCATCTGTTCCAGGATCGAAGCAGCGAATACTCCGGCACCTTGGAAGGCGTGAATCGCGCCGCCGATTTATACGCGGGATTGTTCGCCGCGAGCGGCGCCGCGGTGCCGGTGGACATTGAAGTCAGCGGACTCAACGATTTGCGCGACTACGCGAGTCTCGAGAGCTATCTCGAATCGCTCACGTTCATCTTGCACGTGAGCGTGGAGTCCCTGTCGGGCGATACGGTCAGATTCCGGCTGTCGACGCGCGGCGGCGTTGACTCGTTGCAGCGGGCGCTGTCGTTAAATGGGCGGTTGCAGCCGGTGGCCGCCGGCGAGAACGGGATTCAGCGCTTCCAATTGCATCGCTAGCCGCGAGTTCGGTCCGTGCGCCACATACCGAACATCATTAGTGTGATCCGAATTCTGCTGGTCGTGCCCATTGCGATTGCACTGGCCCACGACCGCCTCGCGCTGTCTATTTTGTTGTTCGGCGTCGCGGCGCTGTCGGATGCAGCCGATGGCTTTCTCGCCAAGCGATTCGGCTGGCAAAGCGAGCTCGGCGCGGTGCTCGATCCCATCGCCGACAAAGCGCTTTTGGCCACCGTGTTCGTCACGTTGAGTCTCATGAAGCTGGTGCCGCTATGGCTGATGGTGGCCGCGGTCGCACGCGATGTCATTATCGTGTCGGGAGCGGCCGCCTACCGCATCTTCATCGGACCTCTCACGGCACATCCGTCGCTCATCAGCAAAATCAATACGGTGTGCCAGGCAGCCTTCATTTTGACGGTCGTGAGCCGCGCAAAATTTTCCCTGCCGCCGGACTGGGTGATCACCTGGCTCGGGGCGTTGGTGTTTGCGACCGTCGCGGTGAGCGGCATCGACTATGTCCTGGTGTATGGACGGCGGGCGGCGGCCGCATGAAACAGCTGGCCTTGGGTGTGCGGCTGCGAGCAGGCGCGGTTTATGAGAGCTTTGCACCGGGTCGGAATTCAGAAATCCTGACGGCGCTGCGATCGCCGAGTGCGCTGCCTGTGTGGTTGTGGGGTGCGACGGAGTCAGGCAAGACGCATTTATTGCAGGCCGCTTGCGCAGCGGCGGGCAACGCGGCTGCTTATTTTCCGCTCGACCGTTCGACTTCATTGCCGCCGGCAGCGCTCGCCGGGTACGAACGCAGCCCGGTGCTGTGCATCGACGACGTCGATGAGGTCGCGGGCGACCCGGACTGGGAGCGGGCCCTGTTCCATCTTTTCAATGAGGCGGCGGAGTTGCGCAGCCGCTTGATTTTCGCAGCCTCGGTGGCGCCGCGCCAGGCGGCATGGATTCTGGATGACTGGCGCTCGCGGGCCGCGGCCTGCGTCGTCTATCAGCTGCACGAGCTCGACGACAAGGGACGCATCGAGGCACTGCGCCTACGCGCAGCGCAACGCGGACTGCAATTGCCCGACGAGACGTCCGAGTATTTGTTGAAGCGCATGCCGCGGGATCTGCCCTCGCTATTCGAGGTTCTCGATGCGCTCGACGAGGCCTCCCTAGTCGAGCAGCGCCGCCTCACCATTCCGTTTATTCGCGATGAACTCGAGAAGCACGCAAAAATAAAATCATAGTGCAGAACCAAGCGAAGACCAGCAGCAGACTCATTGCCGCGACCCAACGTGCGTGCGGATTGACCAAGAGTTCGGTGACGGCAAACGCCAAGTAGGGAATGGCAAACAGGGTTGCCCAGGCGTAGGTGTAGCGTCGGCCGCGCACCAGGCCATTCAAAGGGGCGAGCAGCGGCAGAACCGCAATCACGCATAGCACCCAGGAATAGCCGACGAGGGTCCAGGCCAGCAGGCTCAAGGCCACCGCGACCCACAGCCAGATCGTGAGCGCGCGCGCAGTCGACGAGGCGCTCATGGGCGGGATGCGAGTCGATCGGCGAGAAAGGCAACGCGGGTGCCCAAGGCGCGCGCGAGGGCGCTCTCGTGTTCGGAGAGCTCGCCATGCGGCGCGAGCGCCGCGACATGACTGGCGCCATAGGGTGTGCCGCCGCTGCGCGTGTCGGACAATCCGGGCTCCGTGAAGGGCAGTCCTACCAGGTACATGCCATGATGAAGCAAGGGCACCATCATCGAGAGGAGCGTTGCCTCCTGACCGCCATGCAGGGTCTGGGTCGAGGTAAAGACGCCGGCCGGCTTGCCCGCCAACGCCCCCGATAGCCACAGCGCACTGGTGCCGTCCAAAAAATGTTTGACGGGCGCCGCCATATTTCCGAACCGGGTCGGGCTGCCGAGAATGAGGCCGCAGCATTGCACGAGGTCATCGTGCGTGGCGTAAGGCGGTCCCTCGTCCGGCACCGCCGGATCAAGCTGCTGCGTCGTGGCGGTGACCGGCGCGACGGTGCGCAATCGTGCCTGCATTCCCGGTACCGCCTCGACGCCGCGGCAGATTTGCCGCGCCAGGGCAGCGGTGCTTCCTTGGCGCGAATAATACAGAACCAGTACTTCATTCATCGATGGTCTTCCGTGGAAATCGCGCAGGATTGCGCGTGCGTGCTGCGCCGGCGCAACGCATTAAGTCGCGTTAAAACGCATATTGTATAACGGCGCTTGTTTGACGGCTTTGGTAGCTATTGCTAGTGTCGCGCAACTCTATGTCGCGGCTCATGGTTGTTCTGGTCGGTGTCGTCTGTCTGCTCGGTTGCCAGACCGGACCGCCTGTACAAGAAATGAGTGACGCGCGGCAAGCCATCGTGGCCGCTGCCGACGCCGGCGCGACGCGTGGCACCTCTCCGGAGTACGCTGCGGCGCAGGCGGCCATTGCCAGGGCGGAAGCGCACTTGCAGGCGCAAGAATACCAACGGGCCCGTCTGGCCGCATTGCAAGCCAAGCACCATGCCGCCGCCGCGCTCGCCAATGCCCAGCACGCTGAGGCGGCCGTCCCCGCACCTCACTGATCGCGGCCTTGCCATGGATGAGATCGTCCGGCGCTATCTGGTAATTGGCAAGGTGCAGGGCGTGTATTTCCGTCATAGCGCGCGGCTCGAGGCCAAGCGCCTTCACATCCGCGGCGTCGCCCGCAACCTAGCCGATGGCTCCGTTGAAGTGCTGGCGCAGGGCAGCGTGCCTGCGGTCCAAGCCCTGCACGACTGGTTGAAGCGAGGTCCTGTGCAAGCGCGTGTCGATGGCGTCCAGGAGAGCGAGGCAGCTGACCGACAGCAGGAGATACCGGCGGGATTCGAGGTGCTTTAGAAGCGCCAGGCGCGCTCCCAGCGCTGCATCACCAGGGCCGGATACTTGTTACGCCCAACGCTGCCGTTGTAGCGGGCTAGGGCTAAGGTCCAATTGTGATGTTCGACGCGCAGGTAGTAGCGAAGAATCTCGCAGCCCATGCGAATGTTCGGCGCGATTTTTACCAATTGATTCGAAACGCCGAGCTCGCGCGGCCAAAAGGGCATCACCTGCATGAGGCCAACCGCGCCGGCGGGCGAAACGGCCCAGCGATCGAAGCGGCTCTCCACTTCCATCAGCGCCAGCACCAAATCCGGCGGGATCTGCAGGTTCGGATCCCGCTTCGCTTCGCAGTACACGTGATTCAATATCTCAACGCGTTCCTCGTGGGTGGGCACGAACTGCGCGAGACGCGGTTCCATGGACTTGTACCAAACTTCTGACTCGTACTTATCGGTGAAGCAGTCCGCGCTGCCGATGATTTTCTGCAGCAGCTCCTTGAGTTCCGGATCGCGCTGTTGATCGGCGTGCGATGCGCCGGGCAGGGCAAACGAGACGATTAGCGCGAGCAGTACCGCGCTGGGATACCGCATGAGTGGGCCTCAGCCATTTAACTTATGTCGGATATAGCCTACCGGATCGGCGGCCGGGATTTCCGTCGATTCCGTCTCGCGCCGGTTACGATATTCGAGATTTCCTGCCGCCAATGAGCGTTCACCGATCACGATGCGGTGGGGAATCCCTAAAAGCTCGGAATCGGCGAATTTGACGCCGGGCCGCGCATCACGGTCATCCAGCAGCACATCGATGCCGGCGGCGTTGAAGTCCCGATACAGCGCATCCGCCGTCTCTTGAACCTTCGCCGATTTTTGATAGTTGATGGGCACCAGCACCACTTGAAAGGGTGCGATCGCCGCCGGCCATAAAATGCCATTGGCATCGTGGTTCTGTTCGATCGCCGCGGCGACCACCCGCGTTACACCGATGCCGTAACAGCCCATGAACATGGTCACGGCCTTGCCCTGTTCATCAAGCACGCTGGCGTTCATGGCGGCGCTGTACAGCTGACCCAGCTGGAAGATGTGTCCCACCTCGATGCCGCGGGCGATCTGTAGTGTGCCGCGCCCCGTCGGGCTGGGATCGCCCGCTTGGACATTGCGGATATCGACTGAACGCTGATCGGGGAGATCGCGCCCCCAGTTCACGCCGCGATAGTGCATGTCCTTCTCATTGGCGCCGCACACGAAGTTCGCCAAGTGCGCGGCGGCATGGTCCACATAGATCCGACCCTTAAAGCCGACCGGGCCGATGAACCCCGGCTCCGCGCCCGCGGCGGCCCTGATCCGCTCTGCGCCCGCCATCTTGAGGGGGTTCGCCACGCCGTCGAGCTTCTGCGATTTCACGGCATTCAGCTCATGGTCGCCGCGGATCACCAGCGCGACGACATCGCCGTCGGCACCGTCGACCAGCAGCGTTTTGACGCATTGCGCCGGCGTCACCCCCAGCAGGGTGCTGACCTCGGCGATGGTGCGCGCATTCGGTGTGGCAACCTTGCTCAGCGGCTCGGAGGCCGGCGCGCGGGGCGCCGCCGGCGCGAGAGTGGCCGCTGTTTCCAGGTTGGCGGCGTAGTCGTCGCCGTCCGAGAACGCGATGGCGTCCTCGCCGGAGTCAGCGAGGACGTGAAACTCCTGCGAGGTATCGCCGCCGATACTGCCGCCGTCGGCTTGCACGGCCCTGAACCTGAGTCCCATGCGGGTAAAAATGCGCGAGTACGCGTCGTACATGCGCCGATAACTCTCGGCCAGGCCCGCCTCGTCCATGTCAAACGAATAGGCGTCCTTCATTAAAAATTCGCGCGCACGCATGACCCCGAACCGGGGCCGGATCTCGTCGCGGAATTTGGATTGAATCTGATAAAAATTCACGGGGAGTTGCTTGTAGCTGCGCAGTTCCCGGCGCGCGATGTCGGTGATGACTTCCTCGTGGGTGGGGCCGTATAGGAATTCGCGCTCATGGCGGTCCTTGAAACGCAGCAACTCCGGACCGTATTTGGTCCAGCGGCCCGACTCAATCCACAATTCGGCGGGCTGGAGCGTCGGCATGCACATTTCCAGGGCGCCGGCGCGATTCATTTCTTCGCGCACGATCTGCTCGACCTTCTTCAAGGTGCGAAGGCCCATGGGCAGCCAGACGTACAGCCCGGCTGCCAGACGGCGGATCAGGCCCGCGCGCAGCATGAGCTGGTGACTGACAACCTCCGCGTCGCCGGGCACCTCTTTGAGGGTGGAAATGGGGTATTGGGATAAGCGCATAGCCGCATATCTTACATGAGCCCCCCTGCTATCATGGAGGCCAATGGGCGACGACGACGACTCACCAGCACGGCCGCGCGGAGTTTATTGGCTCCCGAATCTTCTCACCACCGGCGCGCTTTTCGCAGGGTTTTATGCCATCGTGGCCGCCATCGACTTGCGCTTCGAGTACGCCGGCATCGCGGTGTTCGTCGCCATGCTTTTCGACGGGCTGGATGGGCGGGTGGCGCGCTGGACCAATACCGCGAGCGCCTTCGGCAAGGAATACGACAGCCTCTCGGACATGGTGTCCTTCGGCGTCGCACCCGCCATCGTCACTTACCAATGGGGTGTCGCACGCATCGCCGAATACGGCCCTCTGTGGCGTCGAATCGGCTGGCTGGTGTGTTTTTTCTACGCGGCGGCGGCCGCATTGCGTTTGGCACGGTTTAACTCTCGCGGGCCCACGCAGGACAAGCACTACTTCGAGGGGTTGCCCAGTCCCTCCGCCGCGGCCATCGTTGCGGCCTTGGTCTGGCTTGCCAGCGACCAAACCAACATCGGCTTGCCGGGATTGATCCTGGCGTTTTTTGTGATCGCGATCGCCGGTGCGCTAATGATCAGCCGTTTCGCCTTTAACAGCTTCAAGTACGTCAATCCGAGCGGACGAGTCCGATTCACCTATATCGTATTCGTACCGCTGGCCTTCATCCTCATCTTCCTACATCCGGCCATCACGCTGCTGATCATCTTCGGCCTGTACGCGTTGTCGGCCCCTTCCATCTGGGCCTACCGCAAGCTGCGGCGCAGAAACCGGCCGGCCGCTGCCGCACATGAATAGCCAACTGCGTCGAGAGTATCTGGATGCCCTGGGTCTCAAGACCTGGACGCTGCGAACGGCCCACGGCACCGCCGACGCGCCATCGCTCGTCATCGCGTCCCGCGCAACGTCGGCCGCACCCGCGCCGTCCGCGCCGGCTTCCGCGCTCGCGGCTGCGGTACCGGCGCCGGCGCGCGACGTGTCCGCCATGCGCGAGGCTGGGCTGGATTGGGACGAATTGCGGGCGCGTGTGGCGGCGTGCACGCGCTGTAGTCTGAGCGCGACGCGGACGCAAACCGTGTTTGGCGTCGGCAATCCGCACGCGGACTGGCTCATCGTGGGCGAGGCGCCCGGCGCGGAGGAGGATCGCAGGGGCGAGCCGTTCGTAGGCCGCGCGGGACAACTGCTCAATTCCATGCTGCACGCCATAGGATTGGCGCGCGAACAGGTATACATTGCGAATGTTTTGAAATGCCGGCCGCCCGGTAATCGGGATCCGGGTGCCACTGAAGCTGCGGAGTGTTTGCCTTACTTGGAACGGCAGATAGCGCTATTGAAACCTAAGATCATGTTGGCCGTGGGGCGCATCGCCGCACAGAATCTGCTTCGCACCGAGAAGACCTTGGGCGCTCTGCGCCAGCAGGTGCATCGCTTCGGCCTGTCCCAAGTGCCGCTGGTGGTGACCTACCATCCTGCCTATCTCCTGCGCACGCCGACGGAAAAACGCAAAGCCTGGGAAGACCTGAAATTTGCCCGGGACGTGATTTCACGTGTCTAGCGTCAAAGTCGAAACCTTTGCGCGGGTCGAGGTTCGGCCCATGCACGAACTCGACATCCCCGTGGTCGCGGCGATTGAAAAAGCGGCCTATCAATTTCCCTGGAGCGAGGGGATTTTCCGCGACTGCCTCCGCGTCGGTTACGTCTGCCGCATCATCGATGTGGCGGGCGATGTGGGCGGCTACGGCATCATGTCGGTCGGCGCGGGCGAGGCGCATATTTTGAATGTGTGCATCCGTGATGAGTACCGGTCGCGCGGCTTTGCCCGCAAAGTGATGCTGTACCTGCTCGAGCGGGCGCGCACCGCGGGCATGAGCGAAGCCTTTCTCGAAGTGCGGCCATCGAACGTGGCAGCCGCGCGTCTGTACCACTCGTTGGGCTTCGAGCAGGTCGGCATTCGCCGCGGCTACTACCAAGCGAGCGTCGGCCGCGAGGATGCTGCGGTGCTGCGCCGCGTGCTCAACGTCGAACATAAATAATTTTTAGGCTGTGAGTGCGGCGCTGCGTCGCGCCCGCCTGATAGTCGTTCAACGCAAATTCTTGCGTGTCCGCTAACCGATTCTCCGTGCTGCGGTACTCATGGGCGTATTCAACTTCCCCCAGTACGTCGGAGAGCTTCAATGCATTTGTATCGTCTCATCACGAGCCGCGCTTCAGTGTGCGCGCAACTCGGCCTGGTTTGTGCCCTTACCGTTGCGGCATGCGGCGGCGGAAGCAGCGGCGGGGCGGCGCCTCCTGCGGCAGCCATGGGATTCACCGATACGGCACTGGTGTCGAACAGCAACACCGTGGTTGGCACCGCGCTCACGATCGACGCCAACCTGCAGAATCCCTGGGGAATCGCAGTCGCACCGGGTTCGCCGTTCTGGATTTCCGACAACAACAACAATCTGAGTACTCTTTATAGCGGCATCGGCGCCAATGAGACTCAGGGAGTTACCGGTTCGGCCAGCGTCGGAATCGCCATACCGGCGTCCGCGGCCGGTGTAGCCGCGAATCCCACCGGCCAAGTCTACAACGGCAATGGCGGTTTCATGATTACGACGAGCATGGGCCAAGAGTCGGCCTTGTTCATTTTTGACGGCGAAGGCGGAACCATTGCCGCGTGGGCAAAGGACAGCGGCGCGACGGCAGTCACGGCGTATGACGACGGCGTGGCCAATGCCGGCAATCATGCCGTGTACAAGGGGCTCGCAATCGGCACCGTCGGCGGCGCTACTTTTCTTTATGCCACCGACTTGCATAACAACAAAGTCGACGTTTTCGATACCAATTTTTCGAAGCCGGCGGCGATGCAGGGAAAATTCGTCGATCCGGCCATCCCGGCCGGCTTCGCGCCGTTTGGCATTGCGGCGCTGAATGGCAATTTGTACGTCACGTTCGCCAAGCAGGATTCGGCAATGCATGACGAGATCGCCGGTGCGGGTCTCGGTTACGTCGACATCTTCGATTTCAGCGGCAACTTGGTGAGTCAGTTCGCATCCGCAGGCCCGCTCAACGCGCCGTGGGGGATTGCCATTGCACCGGCCGGATTCGGGTCTCTGCAAGGAGATGTGCTGATCGGCAACTTCGGCGATGGCATGATCAATATTTTCTCCCCCAACGGAACCGCGTTGGCCAACGCAGAGGGTCCCCTGATGTCCAGCGCCGGTCAGCCGTTTGTGTTTCCCGGACTGTGGTCACTGGTCTTTGGCAACGGCGACTCCGACAAGCCCGTGACCACGCTGTTCTACACCGCGGGTTTTGCCGACCAGACGGACGGCGTCTTCGGTGGCATCACTGTCACCTCGACTCCAACGCCGGTCGGCTACTGAGCCCTTATCGGCCGTGAAGTAAGTCCAGGCCCCGCGCATGCGCGCGGGGCCTGCCGGCAGACTTTTTAATATTTATATAAAACATACAGTTACAGTATTATATTAATCTAAATAAACATGTCTAAATTTCCTCTACAATGCGCACCCGCTGTCGTTCGTAGTTTGCACAGGAAAGTCCTAGATCATGCCGAGTGGCTCATTAGCCGAGGAAATTAGCAGAAGAAGAACTTTTGCCATCATCTCCCACCCCGACGCGGGCAAGACCACGCTGACGGAAAAGTTGTTGCTGTTCGGCGGTGCGATTCAGATGGCCGGCACGGTCAAGGGGCGCAAGGCCACGCGCCACGCCACCTCGGATTGGATGCGCCTGGAACAACAACGCGGCATTTCCGTGACCTCATCGGTGATGCAATTTCCCTTCGACGATTGCATCGTCAATCTGCTGGATACGCCGGGCCACGAAGACTTCTCCGAGGACACGTACCGCACCTTGACGGCGGTGGACTCCGCGTTGATGGTCATCGACTGCGCCAAGGGTGTCGAGGAGCGCACCATCAAGCTCATGGAGGTGACGCGCCTGCGCGATACGCCCATCATGACTTTCGTCAACAAGCTGGATCGCGACGGCCGATCGCCGATCGAATTGCTGGATGAAATCGAAAGCGTCCTGAAGATTCAATGCGCGCCGATCACCTGGCCGATCGGCATGGGGCGTGATCTGCTCGGTGTGTATCATTTGATCGAAGATACGATCTACGTGTACGTGCCGGTGGAGAAAGGCCGCGTCGGCACCCACGAAACGATTTCCGGGATTGCGAGCGATGAGGCGCGCGAGTTTCTCGGCGACCGCTACCAGCAGTTTCTCGAGGAAGTGGAACTGGTTCGCGGGGCCAGCCCGCAGTTCGACCTTGCGCGCTATCTCGCTGCGAAACAGACCCCGGTGTTCTTCGGTTCGGCGGTCAACAATTTCGGCGTGCGCGAACTTCTATCCTCTTTTGTCGCGCATTCCCCGCCGCCCCAGCCGCGGCCGACGCTGCAACGTCCCGTCAACGCCGATGAAGAAAAGCTCACGGGATTCGTGTTCAAGATTCAGGCCAACATGGATCCCGGTCACCGCGACCGGATTGCCTTCATGCGCTTATGTTCGGGGCGCTACGCGCGCGGCATGCGCTTGCACCATGTGCGCCTCGACAAAGACGTGCGTATTGCCGATGCGCTGACCTTTCTCGCCGCCGATCGCAGCCAGGCCGAGGAGGCCTACGCCGGCGATATCATCGGCTTGCACAATCACGGCAGCATCAATATCGGCGACAGCTTCAGCGAAGGCGAGAACCTCACCTTCACGGGCGTCCCCAACTTTGCGCCGGAGATTTTCCGGCGCGCCGTGCTCAAGGACCCCTTGCGCATGAAGGCCCTGCAAAAAGGCTTATCGCAGCTATGCGAGGAGGGCGCGACACAGCTGTTCAAGCCGTTGCGCAACAACGACCTGATTCTCGGCGCCATCGGCCAGCTGCAGTTCGAGGTCGTGGCATTTCGTTTGCAGGATGAATACAGCGTGCAATGCGTGTTTGAACCGATCAATGTGGCCGTGGCACGCTGGGTCAGCACGCAGGACGAGAAGCGCCTGGCCGAGTTTCGCGTCAAGGCGTACGACAACTTGTCGATCGATCATGCCGGCGAGCTGGTGTACCTCGCGCCCACGCGCGTGAATCTTGGCTTGACCGAGGAGCGCTGGCCGGAAATCAAGTTCTTAAAGACGCGGGAAAATCTGGCCGCCTAAGCACTGTGAAATTGACCGGCCCAAGGCACTGCTGCCTCCGGGCCTTGACTCTTCTCACCCTCCCTGACGAGCGCTGAACGCGCGCACCGCTGCTTGGAATTGGCCCAGGGTGACGCTCGTCGTTGGCGCAGCGTAGCGCAGGAAGGAGTACTGCCGGCATAAGTTGCCGACGATGTCGGCCAGATCCGGCCGCAGGCGCGCCACTCTCTGTGCGAAGGCTTCCGCCCCTTCGTGCGGCAGGCGCGGCATCCCCGCGGCGGCGAGTTTCGCGCACAACCGTGCATACGCTCGGGCTGTTTCATCTTTGGAGCGCGGCGCGAGTTCCCGCCGCACTTGCCAGGTGAGCCATGCCAACACCAGCGACATGGCGGCGGCCAGGACCATGACGAGTTTCTGGCCGTCGGGCTCGGGAATCTTGAGAAACTCGAGCAGCCTGCGCTGCGAGTCCTGATCGAAATCCAAAATCCGCTCGCGCCAGATCTCCTTGACCGCATCGAAGCGCAGCCGCCAGCCGGAGAACCAGAGCGTTCGGCGCTGCCAGGGGCTGGCGAGGCTTTCGTCGGCACTGGCGGCGTCGGCCAGCCCACGTTCGACCCGTTCCGGCGCGATCGCGGCGGTCGGATCGATGCGTACCCAGCCGCGTCCTTCGATCCACACCTCGGTCCAGGCATGCGCATCGCTTTGCCGCAATATCCAATAGTCGCCATAGGGGTTGAGCGTCCCGCCCTGGTATCCGGTGACCACGCGCGCCGGTATGCCCGCCGCTCGCGCCAAGGCGGCAAAAGCTGAGGCATAGTGGCCGCAAAATCCGCGCTTGGTATTGAATAAAAACTCATCGACTGAATCGTCGGACAACTTCGGCGGGTTCAGTGTGTAAAAAAAAGGCTGCCGCGTGAACATCGCCAGCACCGCCTGCAGCAACTCCATATCGTCGGGGTGCGCGCTGCGTAGTTCGCGCGCCAATTGCGCGGTGCGCGGGTTGCGCTCGCGGGGCAGCCGGAGGTCACGGCTTCGCGTCCTGTCACTCAAGGATTCAGTGGATTGAACCTGAGTGTACGAGGCGCCCACCACGTCGACGGGGCGCGACAACGGCTCGGCCTGCATCAAGGTGTAGTCGCTGCTCAATTCCGAGTGCGGCAGATTCCAGCTGCTCGGCCAGTCAAGCATGAATATCCAGCGATGGCGGTGCGGCTCCATCATGACGGTATATTTATAGCTGGGTCCGAGCGGCTTCAGCGCCGGCGCGCCGTTCTGGAGAGACGCCGATCGCGACCAGGTATGACCGTCGAACAAATCGAGCACCGGACCGCGCCAGTAGCGTTCGCGGTTTGGCGGTGTCGCGGACTCAAAGCGGACGCGGAATGCCACTTCATCGGAGAGCGCCAATTGCGAAATGTCGCCGGGACTCATGGTGTCGCTCAAGCCCGATGCCGCGGTCTGCGAGTCACTGGGTATGTGCCACAGCGGCCCTGCGAATCGCGGGAACAGCAGCCAGAACACCAGCGCCAGCGGCAACGCTTGCAGCAAAACGCGCCCGCCGTAGCGCAGGCTCGGGCGCCAACCCGGCGCGGGCCCGCTGCTGGTCAGGCGCAACAAGGTCGCAGTCGTCAGCCAGCAAACCCCGATCAAATAGGTCAGCAGCCAGAAAGAATCGCCTTCCAGCAGCGCGGCCAGACTCACGAAATAGATGATCAAGGTGATGATGTAAATGTCGCGCCGAGTTTTCGTCTCCAGCAATTTGAGGCCCGCGGTCACGGACAGCAGCGCGGTTCCCGCGACCAAGCCGTTGAAGGTATGAAAGCGCACCAACAACAGCGGCACGACCAGCACCGCCACGGTAACGAGCAGGGGCCCTGGCGGCGTTCCGCGTCCGCCGCGTGCTAACCCTAAGCGAATGATGCCGCAGGCCACCACGATCCCCGGTACCCACAACGGCAGCGTGGTGATGTGTGCCAACAGCGCCAAGGCAAGGCAGCCTGAAATCCCCAGGAGTTGTTCGTAGGTGACGCGGTCGGTGATCATGTTTCGCTGACGCCGAATGCCGCCAGCGCCCGCAAGCACGCGAAGCGATGCGCCGCGCCGCCGGAGGGCGCCAGCTCCTTGCCGGGAATTCGCAGCCCATAGGGCCGCTGCGCGGCATCGCTTTCCAGCACCCAGAGACAGAGTTGCGAGAGCCGCGCCTCGGTGTCCAAACCCTCCAGCATGGACCAGTCGAGCCACTCCGGTTGCGCCGCCAAGCTCGAGTAACTGCGCACCACCGGCTCACCACCGCGCGCCAGCACCTTCCAAGCCATGTGCTTGAGGGGCACGCCCGGCTGGTAGGCCCGCAAGCCGGAGAAATCTTCGTCACCGCGGGCCTCGGAGTGCGAACCCGCGCCCTGCGCGGATCCTGAGGCGAGGGTTCGATTGCCGCTGGGTGCGGGGGCGACGTAGATCGTGATGGAGCCTTGCACATAGGTCCAGGAGTAAAACCAGCCAAAGGGATACCGCGTGCGCAGTTCGAATTGGCTGATCCGCGTCACGCCGCGCTGGGCGACCGGCGCGATCACTTCGATGGTCGCGCTTTCCCCCGCTCCGACGCTGTCCATGCCGACGCCGCTCAGGCAGCGAACCTCGATGTCGCGCCGATCGACACTGGTTCCATTGCGCAGCTCGAACTCGAGCAGCGCCTCGCGGCCGGCAAAGGCATCGACCTCGGTGGTCGCATCGACCGACAGCCGCAGCATGTTGCGGTTGCAGTGATGCATGGTGACCAAGGCCATGCTGGACATCAGAAATGCAAAGGCGAGCGCCAAGTTGCTGTTGTAGTTCAAGCCCGCGACCAGCATTGCCGCGAGAATCGCGCCCAGCATGAAGCCGAAGCGAGTCGGAAGAATGTAAATACGGCGCCGATTGATGCTGATCGGCAGGGTGTCGCGTCCATGGCGGCGAACCACCCGGGCCCGGAGCTGATTGACCGCCGCTTGGCGCAAACTGACCACGGTTTTCGATCCTTAAGCGTTTAAGGAACCGGCACGGCCTCGAGCAGCCGAGTGACCGCGATGGCATCGCTGCTGCGTTGACGAACACGATGTTCGACGACCGACGGAAATATGGCCTGCACGTGCTCTGGAATGACCGCATTGCGGCCGTGGATCAAGGCCCAGGCGCGCGCGGCCCGCAATAACCCGATGGCCGCTCGCGGCGACAGCCCGGCATTCAAACCGGGTGCGCGACGCGTGTGGGCCACCAGGGCCTGCACATAATCGAGCAGTGCCGGCGAGACATGGACCTCGAGCACGCTCTGTTGCAGCTGGTGCAGGCTCTCGGGGGTTGTAATGGTTTGCAGCGCCTTCACCAGATCGCGCCGATCGACGCCGCTCAACAATTCACGCTCGGCGGCGGCGGCGGGATAGCCTAAGTGAACGCGCATCAGGAAGCGATCCAATTGCGATTCGGGCAGGGGGAAGGTACCGACCTGATCCTGGGGGTTTTGCGTGGCGATGACGAAGAACGGTTCCGGCAACGCCATCGATTGGCCGTCGAGCGTGACTTGGTGTTCCTCCATCGCTTCCAGCAAGGCGCTCTGCGCTTTGGGCGAGGCGCGGTTGATTTCGTCCGCCAGCACCAGCTGCGCGAAAATCGGCCCGCGCTGAAAGCGGAATTTGCCGGTTTCCCGGTCGAAGATCGAAACGCCGAGCACGTCAGCCGGCAGCAGGTCGCTGGTGAACTGAATGCGCTGAAACGACAGCCCCAGGGTCTGCGCGATGCCATGCGCGAGGGTGGTCTTGCCCACGCCGGGAATGTCCTCGATGAGCAAATGGCCGCGCGCCAACAGGCACGCGACGCAGAGCCTGATCTGCGCATCCTTGCCCAGGATGACGCGGTTCAATTGCGCCAGCACTGCTTCGATCTGCGACTGCAGCGCGTTCATGGGTGTTTGAGCTTGTTCACCCGGTCAGTTTGGGCTGATAGCTGGCCTATTTCCGTGCGCAATTCCTCAAGCCGCTGCTGGTCCTTGGCCACAATCTCGGGCGGTGCATTCTGGGCGAACTGGCTGTTCCCGAGCTTGGCCTCCAATTTGCTGAACTCGATTTCGGCTTTTCGCTTCCTTTTTGCCAAGCGCTCGAGTTCGGCATCCGGATCGATGAGGCCCTTCATGGGCACCAATATTTCAAGATTGCCGAGCAACGCCACGGCGGAAATCGGCGCCGCTTCGCCCTCTTTCAGCGCGCGCGGCGCCTCGACTCCGCCCAAGCGCACCAAATAGTGCAGATTGCGGCCCAGATACTCCAAATCGCGGGCGCTCGCGTTCTGCAGGAGAACTTCGAACTTGCGCGCCATCGGGATGTCCATTTCGCCGTGGATCTGCCGCACGCCCAGGATGAAATCCATGACCCAGCGCATTTCCGGCTCGGCCTGCCGGTCCGTGGCGATCGATTCCGCGCGCGGAAACTCCGCGCGCATGATGGTCTCACCGCTGACACCGGCGAGCACCCGGATGCGCTGCCAGATCTCCTCCGAAATGAAAGGCGCGAGCGGATGCATGGCGCGCAGCAGTGTTTCGAGCGTCGTGATGAGCGTAATGCGCGCGCCGCGCTTGGCGCCCTCCGAGGCGGACTCGGACTGCAGCACCGTTTTGGAGAGCTCCACGTACCAGTCGCAGAACTCGTGCCAGGTGAATTCGTACACGGCATTGGCAACCACGTCGAGCCGATAATCCGCAAATCCCGTCTCGATGCGCCCGAGCATGTCCTTCAGGCGCGAGCGGATCCAACGATCCGCGAGGCTGAATTCGGCTCCCGCTGCGGCGAGATCGTGGGTCTCGGTATTCATCAGCACATAACGCGAAGCATTCCACAGCTTGTTGCAGAAGTTGCGATACTCCTCGACCTTGGCCATGTCGAAGCGCAGGTCGCGGCTTTGCGTCGCGAGCCGCGCGAAGCATAGGCGCAGTGCATCGGTGCCGTACGCGGCGATGCCTTGCGGAAATTGCTTGCGCGTCATCTTTTCGATGGCGGCCTTCATCTGCGGCTGCATGAGGCCGGTGGTGCGCTTTTCGAGCAATGCCTCGAGCGAGATGCCGTCGACAATGTCGAGCGGGTCGATGACGTTGCCCTTGGATTTGGACATCTTCTGGCCGTCTTGATCGAGAATCAGGCCGTGGATGTACACCTTGCGAAACGGCACGTCCCCCATGAATTTAAGGCCCATCATCATCATGCGGGCGACCCAGAAGAAGATGATGTCGAAACCGGTCACCAGGACGGTGGTGGGGTAGTAGGTCTTGAGCGCTGCCGTTTTTTCCGGCCAGCCCAAGGTCGAAAACGGCCACAGCGCCGATGAGAACCAGGTATCGAGCACATCATCGTCCTGGCGCAACGTCACCTCGGGGGCAATGCGGTGCGCACGCCTCACGTCCTCTTCGCTGCGCGCGACATAGCAACGGCCCTCGGCGTCGTACCAGGCCGGTATGCGATGGCCCCACCAGAGTTGCCGGCTGATGCACCAATCGCGGATTTTGTGCATCCAGTCGTAGTACACGCCGGTCCAGGTCTCGGGCACGAAACGCACCTGGCCTTCTTCCACCGCGCGGATGGCAGGTGCCGCCAAGGGCTTGATGTCGACGAACCATTGATCGGTCAGCAGCGGCTCGAGAATCGCGTTGCTGCGATCGCCGCGCGGCACGGTGAGCTTATGCGCTTCGATGCGTTCGATGAGTCCGAGACCGTCCAAGTCGGCGAGAATTTTTTCGCGCGCGGCGAATCGCTCCAGACCGCGATAGGGCCGCGGTACGCTGTCATTGAGCGCGGCATCCAGGGTCATGATGTTGATCATGGGCAGGTTGTGCCGCTGTCCCAATTCGTAGTCATTGAAGTCGTGAGCCGGCGTGATCTTGACGCAGCCGCTGCCGAAGGTCGGATCCACATAGGTATCCGCGATGATCGGCAATTCACGCGAGGTCAACGGCAACCGCACCTTGCGCCCGACCAGATGCCGGTAACGTTCATCGTCTGGATGCACGGCGACGGCCGCATCACCGAGCATCGTTTCCGGCCGCGTGGTGGCAACGACCAGATATCCCGGGCCTTCGCTCAAGGGGTAGCGCAGATGCCAGAGTGAGCCCGTCTCTTCGTCCGCAACCACTTCCAGGTCGGACAGCGCCGTCTTTAAGATCGGATCCCAATTCACCAAGCGCTTGCCGCGATAGATCAGGCCGTCTTCGTACAACTGCACGAACACGTCGGTCACCTTGAGCGACATCGCGGGATCCAAAGTAAAGACATCGCGCTGCCAATCGACCGACGCGCCCAAGCGGCGCATTTGCTTGGCGATCATGCCGCCCGAGGTTTCCTTCCACTGCCAGACGCGCGCCACGAAGGCATCGCGTCCCAATTCGACGCGACTTTGTCCCGCCGCATTGAGCTGACGTTCGACCACCATCTGCGTGGCGATGCCGGCATGGTCGGTGCCCGGCTGCCACAGCGTGTCGAAGCCGCGCATGCGATGAAAGCGGGTCAGGGCATCCATAATGGTGTCCTGAAACGCATGGCCCATGTGCAGCGTACCCGTGACGTTCGGCGGCGGGATGACGATCGAGAACGCGGGCCCTGTGCCGCTCGGCGCGAAATAACCGCGCGACTCCCACTGCGCGTAGATGCGCGTTTCAATGTCGGCGGGTGAGTAAGCCTTATCCATGGTCGTCCAAGCGGTCAAACATCCGCAGTTTCATCAATCTGGTGCGTCTCCAAGGGCAGCTTGAGATCGCGATAGGCCTTGAAGCGCTCGCGTCCCAGGCGCCGGCGCTCCTCGTCGGCGTCGATCACTTCGGCGATGCGGTTATAGCGTTGAAACTGCGGCGGCAGACGCTGCGCCAAGTTGACCAGCAGGTCGGCCGCGGGTAGCGCCTTCTCCACGGTCAGATGAACCGCCGTCGCCGGGTCCACGGCTTGTTCATCGAGGCATACCTTGTGAGGGATGAACGAGCGTTCGTTAAACGTCCACAGCAATTCATCCAGCGCTTGGGCATCGGCCAGCGTGTCGCTGACGATGACGATCTTCAAATCCTTGAGATAGGCTTTTTCAGTCAGGCGGCAGGCAAAGGACCAGCGCTGTCTGGCGGTGGCACTTTTCAGTACATAGAAATCGACGCGCTCCGTCATGATGTCTTGGCGCGATGAATCAGGAAATCGACCAGCAACGGCACGGGGCGCCCGGTGCTGCCTTTTTGTGCGCCGCTCAACCACGCCGTTCCCGCCACGTCCAGGTGCGCCCACTTCAGATCCTTGGCGAACTTGCCGAGGAACGAGGCGGCGGTACACGCGCCGCCTTCGCGGCCGCCGACATTGGCGATGTCGGCGAAGTTGCTCTTGAGTTGATCGGCGTATTCTTCGCCGATGGGCAGGCGCCAGGCCTTATCGTCAGCGCGGATGCCGGCCGACTCCAACTCCTCGGCCAAGGCCGGCGTGTTGCTCATGAGACCGCTGATGTGATTGCCGAGCGCCACGATGCAGGCGCCGGTCAGCGTGGCGACATCGACCACGGCGGCGGGTTTGTAGCGCCGGCTGTAGGTGATGGCATCGCACAGTACCAAGCGGCCTTCGGCGTCGGTGTTCAGGATCTCGACCGTCTGGCCCGACATGGTCGTCACGATGTCGGCCGGTTTGACCGCGCCGCCGCTGGGCATGTTTTCGGCGGCCGCCACGATGGCCACCACATTGAGCGGCAGCTTCAGTTCAGCGATGGCGCGCACGGCACCGAGCACCGCCGCACCGCCGCCCATATCAAACTTCATTTCGTCCATGCCCGGCGGATCCTTGAGCGAGATGCCGCCGGAGTCAAAGGTAATGCCTTTGCCGATCAAGCAAATCGGCGCCGTGTCCTTGCGCGTGCCGCGATACTCGCACACGATCAGGCGCGGGGGTTGATCGGAACCCTGCGCGACCGCGAGGAATGCGCCCATCTTGAGCGCCTTGATGGCGCTCTCGTCGAGCACCTTGGCCTTGAGGCTCGAGAATTCTTTCGCCATCTGCAGCGTGCGGGTGCCCATATAGGCAGGCGTGCAGACATTGGGCGGCAGATTGGCCAGATCGCGCGCGAAACTGAGCCCGCTGCTGATCGCCGCGCCCTGGCGCAACCCCTCGGTTGCCGATTTAGCGGCCCGCGCGTCGGCGGTGGCCACCTTAACCTCGGTTAAGCGGCGAGCCTTCGGCTTCGGAGCGGTCTTCAAATCAGGGATCCGGTACGCCTGGGATGAGAACACTTCCGCAACGATGCGCGCCCGATATTGAAGGTCGAGCTCAGGCACCGGCTCCATGGCAAGGTAGACGACCGCATCGCCGGCGCCGGTCTTGGCCAGCGCCTGCGCAGTGGCCAGCACTGACTTGCGGTAGGCCTTGCGGCCGTAGGCGGTGCGCGTGCCGAGACCAATTAGCAACAGTCGAGCAGCGGGCGATCCGGCGGGCAGGGGCAACATCAACGAATCGCCAAGCTTGGCGGCGAAATCACCGCTGCCCAGCAGGCGGGTGATCAGGCCCTCCAGTTGCTTGTCAAGCTGGCGCGCGGCCACACCCAGATCGGCATTCTCATAGATTCCGACCGCGGCGCAGCCCGACGGCGCGCGCGCTTTCGCATCGACTATTGCCACGAATTCCATATCATTCAGCTCCGTTTTTATTCCGTCGTTCAGTCAAGGATTTGCAAATAGTTTACTAGATTATTGGGAAGGCTCTAAGCTGACCGCATGAAATGGACCGTGCAAAGATATGTGTTGCGTGAGGTCGTGCAGACATGGCTTGCCGTGACAGGCGTTTTGGTCGCGATCCTGGTCTCGAATCAGCTCTCGCGGGTGCTGGGCCAAGCCGCTGAGAATCAGTATGGTCGGGGCGTCGTTTTCGATCTGATCGCGCTCGGTGCGATCATGAATCTATCGGTCATCGTGCCGGTCGGATTGTTGCTGGCCGTGGTCTTGACCCTCGGGCGCATGTATCACGACAGCGAAATGGCGGCGCTGCAGGCGTGTGGATTTGGGCCGCCCCGGCTGCTGGCCCCTTTGTTCTGTTTTGCCGTGATTATCGCCGTCGGCTTGGGATGGCTGGCGTTCGTCCAGGTGCCGCGCGCCGATGGCCAAGTGCAGGCGCTGCGCCAATCGGCGATAAAAGAGGCGCAATTTGGCCAGCTCGATGCCGGTAAGTTTCGCGCCTTCAGCGGCGGCGATGCGGTGTTTTATGCCGAACGTGTCGATCAGGATGGCGTGTTGCACAACGTGTTCGTGCAGCGTGAGGTGCAGGGACGAATCGAGGTGGCGCTGGCTGACACGGCCACCTATACCAAAGCCGATACGACGGGAATGCACTTGGTGACGCTGTTCAACGGCCGGCGCTATGAAGGTGTGCCCGGGCAAGACGATTTCCGGGTCATTGAATTCCGCGAGCACGGGATTCCCATCGCCACACCTCAGGACGTTCGAGGCTCCTTGGATCCGGACACCAAGCCGACAGCCGCGCTCTTAGGCTCGCACGACCCGTCCGACATTGCCCAGCTGCAATTCAGGGCATCTACACCACTTATGGCGCTTGTCCTTACCTTGATCGCCGTGCCTTTGAGCAAACTGCGTCCAAGGCAGGGCCGCTACGCGAGAGTCGGCTTTGCGATCGTGGTGTACTTTGTCTATTCGAGTTTGCTGTCCGCGTCCAAGACCTGGCTGGAGAAAAGCGATTTGCCCCCGGCCATCGGCGTGTGGTGGGTGCATGCCGCGGCACTGGGATTGGGCTTGTACTTATTGCTGCGCGATGCGAGGAAGGCGTGAATATCCTCGACCGGTATCTCTATCGCACCGTGTTGCTCTACACGCTCATGGCCATGGCGGTGCTGTTGGCGCTGGCTGGGCTGGTGTTGTTTATCAGCGAGCAAGGCGATATCGGGGTCGGCAGCTACACCGCCGGCGACGCGTTCTTGTTCACCCTCTTGAATCTGCCGCAAACCGCATTCGAGTTGCTGCCGATCGGGGCGATGATCGGTGCATTGATGGGGCTGGGTAATTTGGCCGCGGGCAGCGAGCTGGTGGTGACGAGGGCATCGGGCGTATCGGTCTGGCGCGTCGCCTGGCCCGTGGGTCTCGCCGGCCTGACTCTCTCGATCATCATGTTCGGCATTGGCGAATATGCAGCGCCCTCGATGGGGCAATTCGCCAAGCGCGAGAAGACCACTCTAAAATTGGCCGATGTCAGTTTCGCGGGCACCAGCAGTGCCTGGGTAAAAGACGGCGATCGAATCCTGCGGGTGCAAACCGGCGAGGTGGATCGAGCGTTCGGTGGGGTTTCGGTGTTTGAATTGGACGGGCCAACGCGGCTACGGTCAATTCAAAGAGCGGCGCGCATCTCCGTGGCCGATCCGGGACGCTGGAGCCTGCACAACGTGGCGACGTCCCGCTTCGAGAAAGACAAAATCGAAGGCGATACGGTCGGCGAGCTGACCTTGCGTTCGACGGTAAACCGGGAGTTCTTAGGTCTCGCCGCCACCGATCCGCAAATGCTGACGCTGCATGGACTCGCTTCGTATATCGATCATCTGCGGCGCAATCATCTCGATACCGCATCGTACGAAATTGGTTATTGGTCGCGCATCGCGCGGCTGTTCGCGGTGATTGTCGTGACCTTGCTGGCGCTGCCCTTTGTCTTTGGGCCCCTGCGCACCACCGGAGCCGGCACGCGCACGGTTTTCGGCGCGCTCTTAGGCGTGGTGTTCTTCCTCATGACGCGCACCGTCGAGAACGGCGGCCATCTTTTCAATCTCAATCCGGCGCTGGTCGGTTGGCTGCCGACCGCGGTCGTGGGGGTTTGCACGTTGATTGCGATATCGAGAACTCGCTAGACCTTCGGGCACTGTGAGTTTGACCGGTCAGGAATGGGCTACGAGGATAGGAGGTTTCGAGGTCCGAAGACACAGGACCTCGAAGCCTCCTATCCTCGTAGGCCTTTCGGGTTCGACGGTCAAACTCACAGTGTCGGAGGACGAGTTTCAAGTGGCGACCATCGATCCGGTGGCCTCATGCGTAGTCGTAGGCCGTAAAAGCAGTCGTCGCCCAACACTCGCCGGTAGCGCCCGCGTAGTGATATTGAGCGGCTCGAGCCCTGGTCAGACAGGATGAGAAGACTCAAGGTCCTGCTGCCTTCCTTCGGACCTTGAGTCTTCTCACCCTGTCTGGTAAGTACTACCCGCTCAAAATCACTGCGCCGGCGGTACCAGCCGAATGACTCTCGTCCTCGAGAGCCGGTCATGCAATGCCAGGTGTTCGGGATCCCAGTACAGCCACAAGACGCCCAACGCCGCGGGCGCCCAGGCAATGAAGCCAAAACCGGCGCGCAAGATCACGCTGCTCCAGGTCAGTGTGCCGCCGGCGTCGGTCACCGTGCGTAGACGCCACGCTCGCATGCCGAGGGTCTGCCCGCTGCGCAGCCAGTTGAGCGCGTAGTAGCCGACGATGACGAGCACCAAGCCTGCACGATAAACGTAGACCCAGTTCCCCACGGTAGCCGGTAGCACGGCGGCGCCATGAGTAAAGAAAAGCGCGCCGCCCGTGAATACCATCAAGAGAGCGGCTAGGAGAAACGCGTCGTAAACCAATGCCGCCAGCCGGCGCCCGAACCCAGCTCGGGTGCCGCTGATCACGGCTTGGGCGCGGTGGCCGGCTTTTTCGCGCTGGGAGGCGGTGGCGTACCCGACGGGGCGGGTTTCGCGGCCGACGGAGTGGGTTTGACCGGCGCAGCGGGTTTCTCGGCCGGCGCGGGCTTGGGTACCAACAGTTGTTCCAATGGCCTGAATATCTGGTCGTAGCGATAGCTGGCAATTTCGAAGGCGCGGCCGCTCGCTTTGCCGCTCAAAGTCGCATCCTGCGGCGCGGCGACCTGAATCCAGCGCTTCTCGCCGACGGCAACGCCGGTCAGGGTGATTACGCTGGCGTCCGAGAGCGTGAGGATCACGGTCGACGGTTTGCTGAAGTCAATCTCGGTCACGGCTGAGACATCTTCGTCGTTAAGATTGCTGAATGCGGTGGGCGAAGGCGCCAGGGAGTTGGAATCCGCGGCCTGGCGGCCGCTCGGCACACCCTCGAGAACAAATTTGCTGACGGCCGGTTCAGCCGATTCGGCCGGCGTGGCCGCCGCGGCGGGTGCTGCTGCAGGTGCCGGCGCGGCGCCAGGTGCGGCGGCGGCGGTCGCTCCTGGCGTTGCAGCCGGCGCGCCTGGGGGGTTGGGAGTCTTTTTGCCGTCGTCGGTTTTGCGTACGGGCTCGGACACGCGGTGCACGGTGTAGGCGGGACCTGTGTCCGGCTTGAATTGGATGCTTTGTATCTTGTCGCTAGAAAAATTGAGCAGACGCGTATCGATCCAGTAACGCGGTTCAGCTTCGAAGGAGATCCCGGGTTCCACGATGTAGCTGCTCTTTTCGCCGGCGCGCCTCACGAAGTTACCCTGGTCAACGGGCTTGCCGACGATGACGTCCACCTTGGCATTCTTCGCCAGCACTTCGATTTGCGCGCCCGTTGCACCCGGTTTGGTCGGGTCTTCAACTCCGATGATGGCGTAATTGGCAGGGTCGGAAGTCTTCTCTTCGCGGATCTTGGCTTCGCTTAGCGCCAGCAACAAGTTACGCAGCTTCGCTACGTCTGCCGGGTAATTGGCCCGCTCGGCCACCGTCCATTGCTCGCCCTGCTTGTGAACCGTGACCGACGGGGTCGTGCTGCCTTTCTGCACGCTCAACGAGGTCACGCTGTCCAATTCGCCCGCCAGCGCCGGCAAGAGCGGCAGGCCATGAACCTCGCGGACCGCGTTGCGCTGCGTGCTCACATACAGGGCCACGACTATGACGGCAAGCGCGGCCACCAGCAGCGCGATGAATCGTTGCCGGCTCATGTCAAAGCCTTGAGTGTGGCCTGGGATGAGGCGGCGCGGCGGCGCCGTCGCATCGACAAAATGACCACCCCGGCGATCGCCACGACGAGCGGCGCGATGGCAATGTTGATGATCTTCAATCGCGAACCCAATCGATTGATATCGACGTCCAGGCCGCGCTGTGTCTCGCGCAGTTCCTTGCGCACGCGAGTCTTCTCGGCGGTGAAGCGCTTGAGTTCCTCTTCTTGCTCGGGCGAGAGCATGATGGAGCTCTGATCGTTTCGCTTGCTTTGCAGTTCGGTCAATTTGCTTTCGGTCTGCTGCAGCTCCGCTTGCAACTCCAGGGCCTTGGCGCGCAGGCGATCATCGGCTTGCCGCTTGAGCGCATCGACCCGCTCGAAGGGACGCGAGAAGGAAGCGCGTCCGCGGATACTGATCAGGGCGCTGCTGCCGCTCAAGTTGTCAAGAATGTTGGCGATCAAATCGCCGTTGTTGGCAAAGGCTTGCGCAATGCGCTGGCCGAGCAATTCGCGTTGCTGCACCCACAAGTAGTCCATCAACAAGTCGGTATCGGCGATCACCACGATGTTGGCGGGTGTGCTCGACTTGGCCAGGTGCGCGATCGGCGGACCGGCGACGGGCTTTTGATCCGGCGGCGGTCCATTCGGATAGGCAGAATCCACCGGGCCGGTGATGCGCGCGGCAAGCGTGTAGCGAATGCCGGTCGACTTGAAACCATCACGTAAAGTCGCCGGATCGATCAGCGCGTTGAATCGTTGCGCCGGTAGCGGCTCGGCGCTCGTGGAACTCATGAGCAAGGGTTCGAAGGTGGTCTTGGCGCCGGCGCGCTGCGAGAGTGAGCCGACGGTCGACATGTTGATGGATTCCAACGACGCGGTCACCACATCCTTGGGATCCATGTCGGCGCGGCGCAAGCCCAGGATGCCAATGTGGCGAACCGGACCCGAGGAGGCGTTGGTGCGAACCTCCAGTCCGCGGCTTAAATCGCCGATGACCTTGGTGGGATCGTAGTCAATGCCCCAGGCCGCGAGCAGCGGCTCGAGATCGGAGGAATGATTGGCCATGGCGGCCGCCATGGGATTGGCCGGGTTTTGTCCGCTCAAATCCGCGCCCGCATCGGGATCGACCAGCAACAGCAGTCTGCCGCCGCGCATGACGAATTGATCGATGGCGTAGAGCGTCTTGGGCTGCAGCTGCTTCGGATGCACCAGCATCAGAACGTCGACATCTTTATCGATGTGATCGAGATCCGAGGTCAAGGTGCGCACATTGAACAATTGTTGCAGCTGGGTATAGATGGGCCAGGGTTCACCCATCTGTCCGGTCTGGGGATTGAATTGTCCCTGCAGGCCGATTGAACTCAAGAGTCCGATCACCGGTTTTTTCGGCGTGCCCAGCTCCTGAATCAGTTTGGCCACGTCGTATTCCAGGAATTCTTCGCGATCGGGCGTGAAGTTCGGGATGGCGGAGCGGCCATCGGTCGAGTTGGTCCCGGCCAGACCGAAATACACCGACTCGCCGCCATTGCCGACCGGCAGCGGCTGCAGGCCGAATTCCGCGGCGCGATCCTCGTCGTCGGAAAAGGGCTGCGGATCGACAACGTGCAGATTGATTTTGCCGCCGGCGCGCGCCGCGATTTCCTCCAGAAACTCGCGCACCCGCGCGGCATACGGCAGGATCAGCGGCGATTGTTTGGCGGCATCGTCGCGCGAAAAATAAAAGTACAGATTGACCGGCTCTTTCAAATCGTGCAGCACCTGCTGCGTGCCGCTGCTCAAGGTGTAGAGCTTGTTCTGCGTCAGGTCCAGGCGCATGCCGCGTAAACCCACGTTCGACAGCATTACGACGCCCAAAAACAGAACGGCGAGCAACGCCAAGCCGCCGACACCCATACCCACTCTCTGCCAACGATTACCGTTCACTTATTCCGCCTTCTTCATGTCGAGCACGACGGCCGTGGCGGCCAGCCAAAAGCCGATCAACGCGGCAAAATACACGAGGTCACGCAAATCGATCACGCCCTTGGAGATCGCGTCAAAGTGCGTGAAGAAGCTCAAGGATGCGATCGCATCCACGATCGATTGCGGCAGCACGCCGCGCACGAAATCCAGCACCAGGGGAAATCCCGCCAGCAGGAATACGAAGCCGACCAAGGCCGCGGTGATGAACGCCACGACTTGATTGCGGGTCGCGGCGGATAGGCACATGCCGATGGACAAAAATCCGCCCGCCATGAGGAAGCTGCCGATGTAGGCGGCGACAATGGCGCCGTTATCGGGGGATCCCAAGTAGTTGACGGTTATCCATACCGGAAAGGTCAGCAACAGCGCGATGCCCGCAAAGCACCAGGCGGCGAGGAATTTACCCACGACGGCCTGCCACAGGGTGATCGGGAACGTCATCAGCAACTCAATGCTGCCGCTGTTGCGCTCTTCGGCCCACAATCTCATGGAGATCGCGGGAATGAGCACCAGATACAGCCACGGATGCCAGCGAAAGAACGACTGTAAATCGGCCTGGTTGCGCTCCAAGAAGCCGCCCACTTGAAAAGTAAAGACGGCGGCGAGCACCAGGAAGATGACGATGAATACATAGGCCAGAGGAGTCGCGAAATAGCTGCGCAATTCGCGCCGAAAAACCACCAACACCTTGTTCATGCCGAGAGCTCCGCCGGGGAAGAGACATCGATGCCCTTCGGATCGGTCAACGCCCGGAACACCTCATCGAGCCGCCCCGATTCCAAGTGCAGTTCCGGCACATCCCAATCGTGCTTGACGATGATGGCGCTGACCGCCGCGAGAACATTGGCGCCGGGCCTGGGCAGGGCGGTCAGGCGGCGCTCGCGCGCATTCGACTCGATCGCGGAAACCTCGGGCAGCAGCGCGATTTCCCGGCTCGCCGCGGCCAGCTCATCGTCCTTCTCGAACCGCAAACTCACCGCGTGGTGATAGCGCGAGCGCGATTCGAGCGCGGTGGGGGTCTCGTCGGCGACGATGCGGCCATTCGCAATGATGATCGCCCGCGTACACACCTCATGCACTTCCTCCAAGATATGCGTCGAGACAATCACCAGTTTGTCCTTGCTCAATTCGTTGATGAGGCGCCGCACTTCATGTTTTTGATTCGGATCAAGTCCATCGGTGGGTTCATCCAGAATCAGGACCTGAGGATCGTGAATCAGAGCCTGTGCCAGGCCGACGCGGCGGCGAAAGCCCTTGGAGAGGGTCTCGACGACCTGATCGATCACTGGTGCGAGGCCAAGACGGTCAATCACGACAGCGCGCCGCTCGCGTCGCCGTTCGCCGGTCAAGCCGCGGATGTCGGCGACGAAGTCGAGAAATTCGCTGACCGTCATTTCGCCATACGAGGGCGCCCCTTCGGGCAGGTATCCCATGCAGGACTTCGCTTCGACCGGTGCTTTTTCGATGTCGTGCCCGCAGACCGAGACCTGTCCGGCCGTGGGTGAGATGAAGCCGGCGATCATACGCATGGTCGTGGACTTGCCGGCGCCATTGGCACCTAAAAAGCCGAGCACCTCGCCGGGCGCCACCGAAAATGTCAGATCGTCGACGGCCAGCTTGTCGCCGTACCGCTTGGATAGATTCTTAATTGTAATCATGCGCGCCTTTGAGCCTAAATCGTCGCAGGAGGTTCCCCAAATATTATTGTATGCAGCCGGGCGGCTGGCACTCAACTGTGGCGGGCCTAAGGATTGCCGGCCTTCTTTTCAATCGCCACTTTATTTTCCTTCAAAATACGCCGTACGTCGGGCAGGCTTGGACGGTCCGCCATGCGGGCGATCAGTTCCGGCAGCTCAAACCATTTCCGGCCCCATTGTACCAAGCGCGCGGCATCGGCGATCACCTGATCACGGGCGGCATCGGAGGGCCCGGTGCGTTCGGCTTGCGCCGCAGGCTTCTTGGGGGGCACCTTGGCGGGCGTTCTCGGCGCCGGTTTCAAGACCGCGGCGGGCTTACGCTCGTTGCGCGCGACCTGGGCGGTTCCCGCCGGCGGCGGTACGCGTTTGGTACCCAAGAATTTCGGCATTTCCCGCGTGGCGGTGACCGTTCCACTCGCTTGCTGAATCGTACTGTCGGAGCTGCGGTCGGGTGGTTTCGAGGATAGGTCGCGCTCGTTACGGGCTTCCGCAACGGGGATGAATCGTTCGATGTGTTCGGCGCCCACCAGATTGGCAAGAAATGCCATCAGTTCCAATGCGTCCGAGAACTGGGTATCGCCGGCCTTGGCACGCTGCTCGACTTGGGCGCGCAAAGCCAGGGTTTTTTGCTTGGCCAAATCCACGATCCATCGCGTGGGGCGCTGATGTTCCGACCAAGGCTGGATTTTCCAATAGCTGTCGTCATCTAGCGACGAATATTTGCTGTGCAGCTCGAGACTCTCGAGCCATCTTCCAAGCAGTTCCAGCAATCGTTGATCGGCGGGTGTTGCCATGTATTCGCAGCTCCAGGGGCGCACCCTAAACGAACCTTTGCCTCATGGCTAGCGGTACGCGTTGCCGGTTAGACTGGCGGGATGTGTGGCATCGCCGGAATTGTTGGCTCGCAAGCGAGCGCAGAGCTCGCGCGCAGCATGGCGCAGCGCATACAACACCGCGGCCCGGACGGCGAGGGCCTGTGGATTGAACCCGGCGTTGCCCTGTCTCACCGCCGCCTGGCGATTCAGGATCTTACCGAGGCCGGCAGTCAACCCATGGTCTTCGGCTCGCATGTGCTGACCTACAACGGCGAGCTCTACAATCACGAACGTCTGCGCGCCGGATTACCGGGCCCGTGGGCGTCGAGCGGCGACACCGAAGTGGTGCTGCGGCTTCTGGCGACGGAAGGGGTGGGCTGCCTGTCGCGCCTGGTTGGTATGTTCGCCTTCGCCAGTTGGGACAGCCGCGCCCAGCGCCTATTGCTCGCTCGAGACCGGCTCGGCATCAAGCCGCTGTACTACCGACTGCTGCCGGACGGGATTGCTTTCGCATCCGAACTCAAATCGCTCCTGCTGCTCGGCGCGCCCGACATTGATCAGAGCGCGGTACGCGACTTTTTATTTCACGGCTACATTCCGGCACCCAAATCGATATACCGCGGAATCTACAAATTGCCGGCGGCGCACACCCTGACGTGGCAGGGGGGCAAGGTGAGTATTGAGCGTTATTGGAACCCCTCGACCGAGATCCTCGCGCGCAGCACCGAGGACACCGTTTCGCAACTCGATGCGTTGCTGCGCGAGGTGATTCCGCAGCACACCGTGTCCGACGTGCCGGTCGGTGTTTTTTTGAGCGGCGGTATCGACTCCGCGCTCACGGCCTTCTACTTGGATGCACCGCGCACCTATACGCTGGGTTTTGAACAGGGCGGCCGCTCCGAAGCCGAAGCGGCGCGGCAAGTGGCCGCGCATCTGGATACGGAACATTTGGAAATGACGGCGCCGCAAGCCGATTTTGCCGGCGCGCTCGATCGGATGGCGGGCATGTTCGATGAGCCATTCGGGGACAGCGCGGCCTGGTCGAATTATCTGGTGGCGCAATTTGCGCGCCGTGAAGTGACCGTGGCGTTGAGCGGCGAGGGCGGCGATGAGATTTTTTGCGGCTATCCGCGCTACTGGTCGCGCGTGGGCGGCCGATCGAATTTTCTGAACCGAGCCTTGGCCCGCTATTTGCCGCCGCTGTCGCGATTCGCCTCATCCATGCAGCGCCGCGGTTACCAAGGCCTGCCGGCCTACGCCGCGGCCTTGGGCGGGATGACGGCGGCGCAGATCGATTCTCTGCTGGCACCCTCGTGGACGGCGCCGGACTACGATTATTTATGGTTCTACCGCCAATTTTGGCGTGATGATTTGCGGCCGCTGGCGCAGCTGCGCTGGCTCGATCTCAATACGGACCTGGCGGAGGGCCTGCTCACCAAGGTCGACCGAACCAGCATGGCCCATTCGCTCGAGGTGCGGCCGCCGCTGCTGGATCATCGCCTGGTCGAGTTCATGCTGAGCGTCGATCCGCAGCTTCTGGTCGATGAGCGGCGCCGGCGCGGCAAGCTGCTGGTTCGCCGTCTCATGGAACCGAGACTGCCGCCAGACCATTTGAACCGGCCCAAATCGGGTTTTGGCCTGCCGGTGCATCGATGGCTGAAGTCTCACCCGCAGCTGATGCAAGATGCGGTGCGGCGCCTCATGGAGCGCGGCATTTTGCGCCGCGCGGTGGGGACTGAATTCAGACGGGCTTGGTACGTGTTGATACTGGATCGCTGGTTCACCGCCTTTGGCTGACGCGCCGCGCATCCTGTTCATCCCGGTCTCCGGGGCCTTTGGCACCGGTGAATATGCGCGCAGCGCGGCGATCGCGCGCGCCGCGCAACGCCGCTGGCCGCGAGCCGAGATCCATTTTGTCTTGAGCCGCCAGGCCCCGTATGCCGCCGGCGCGCCGTTCGCGGTGACCTTGCTGGATTCATCAGCCACGTTTCACAGTGGGCCTGTCGCCCGCTTGATCAAAGAATTCAAACCGACCATCGTCATCTTCGACAACGCGGGCCGCACCGCGCAATTGCGCGCGGCGTACCGACAGGGAGCACGGATCGTCTTCATCAGCTCTCGCTCCCGTCAGCGGCGCAAGGCGTTTCGCTGGCGCTGGATGCGCATGCTCGATGAACACTGGATTGCCTATCCGCAGCTCATCGCCGGCGAACTGAAGTGGTTGGAGCAGTTCAAGCTCAAGCGACTCGGCCGGCCCACCGTTCGATATTTGGATGTCATTTTGTCGCGCAAGACTCCCGACGAGGAGTCGATCGTGACGCGCGTCGGATTGAAGCCGGGTGGGTACCTGCTCATCGTCCCCGGCGGCGGGACCGGACATCCGGGTGCCAATGATGCGGCAGAGCAATTCTTAGGGGCCGCCAACTCGCTGGCGGAAACCGAAACGGTGGTGTTCGTGGGTCCGACCCGGGCGGCGGACGCCGGCACGCCGTCGGGCCCGCGCTCGGGGAACGCAGGCTTGCCGAATGCACGCCTGCGTTGCTTCAGTTCGCTGCCGCAGGCGGACCTGGCGGAACTGCTGAGCCAGGCGCGGCTCGTCGTGACGAACGGCGGCTCCACGCTGTTGCAGGCCATCGCCTGCGGATGCGCATGCATTGCCGTACCGATTGCGGAGGACCAGCCGAAGCGCATCGAGCGCTGCGTGGCCGCCGGCGTCGCGATCGCTGCGGAACTGACGACCGAGAGCATGCTGCGAGCAGCCACCAAGTTATTGCGCGATGATCCGTCACGTGCCGCCCTCGCGCAGCGCGCCGCCCGGCTGAAGCTGGCGAATGGCGTTGAAATCGCATTGAACGCGCTGGCTCACTTGGCCGAGACGGTGTAGGCGCGCCATGCCGACGGTCATGCTGCTGGGGTATGGTCTGGAGCAGCCGTCCTATCGGCACCGCATGCGCAGCCTGATCGAGCCGCTGCAAGCGGCGGGCTGGCAGGTGCGCGCGGAACAATTCCCGAGCGGCCGCTATGGGCTTCGCACCTGGGAGCGGCGCGCGCTGTTGCGATGGGCCGATGTCACCGTGCTCCATCAAATCAAGCTCAGTTCGATCGAGGCGCGGCTATTTGCGGCCTTCAGCCGCCGGCGCGTGTTCGATGTGGACGACGCCATCTACGTGCGCAAGCCGCGCCGCCTCGGGGATCTTCCCAATGAATCCGCCTGGCGCAAGCAGAAATTTGCCGCCACCTGCCGCTGGGTCGACGCGGTCGCCGCCGGCAATGACGTCCTGGCGGGGGTCGCGCGCGCGACGGCCAAGGAGATCGTGGTTTTGCCGACATCGATCGATACAGCGTGCTACGAGACGACCTTCGCCGGCCCGGCCGACCCTCCGACGATCGCCTGGATTGGAAGTCCCGAGAATCTGATCTACCTGGATATGATTCGGCCCGCGTTGGCGCGCCTCACCCAGCGTTTCCCCACCTTGAAGATGCGCGTCATTTGCTCGGAATTTCCGGATTGGAGCGATGTCAACGTCGAGCGCGTGCCGTGGAGTTCTGCCACCGAGGCGCACAGCCTGGCGGGCGCTCACATGGGCGTCATGCCGCTCACCGATGATGCGTGGTCGCGGGGTAAATGCGCCTTCAAACTGCTGCAGTACATGGCTGCCGGGCTGCCCTGTGTCGCCTCGCCGGTGGGCGCCAATACGGAAGCGGTGCTGGATGGAATCAACGGATTTCATGCCACCGATGCCGATGAGTGGGAGCGCAGCCTGGAGAAGTTGATCCTTTCGCCAACGCTGCGCTCGAGCTTCGGTGCCCAAGGTCGCCGGCATGTGGAGCAGCGCTATGCGCTCTCGAACTACCGCGCGAATTACTTGAACTTGCTGCGCCGCTTGGCCGCAGCCTGAACTCGCCGTACGTGATCTCGCCGAAGCCGCACTAAGTCGGTATCCTTCCCGCATGCATGCCGTGCATACCTACCAGATTCTCAATCACTACACTGCGCGCGAGGACTTAGATCCGGGCTTCGGTGTGCTGGACAATTCGACCAATGAGCGTCCCGATTGGTACGAATATTGGCCGATCCGGAAGTTTTTGCTCAACGAATCCTTGGACGAGGATGCCTTTTACGGTTTTCTCTCGCCGAAATTCAAACTGAAGACCAATTTGAGCGCCGCGGATGTGGTCGATTTCATTAAGAATTCGAACGCCGCCACGGATGTGGTGCTCTTCAGTCCCAGTATCCACAACAGCGCCTTTTACTTGAATGTATTCGAACACGGCGATGCCGAGCACCCGGGGCTGATGCGCGTCGCGCAGGATTTTTTTACCCGAATCAATCATCCGCAGCCGCTTGCGAGCCTGGTATCGGACTCCCGAAATACCGTGCACTCCAATTATTTCATCGCCAAGCCCAGATTCTGGCGCGCCTGGCTGAAGATCACCGAGCAGCTGTTTGTCATCGCGGAAATGCCGTCGGATCCTTTGGGGATTGAATTGCGCACGCCGACTCAGTACCGCGGACGGCGCGATGTGCAGATGAAGATCTTTCTGATGGAACGCGTGGCCACCTGGATTTTGGCCGGCGACGCGAGCTTCGCGGCGCGTGCGCGCGATCCGTTTGTCGCGCGCTCGCGAATCTACAAGTTACCGCTCGCCATTATTTGCGATGCCTTGAAGATTGCCTATTCGACGCAAGGGCGCCGCCAATACCTCGATGTATTTTTGATGTTGCGGCACTTTGCGAAATTCTGGACTCTGCAAGTTCGCAGCAGCAATGCATTGGGGGTCGGCGGCGCGCGGCCTTACTTGCAGACACTGCGCTCGTATTGGGACAAGAAGGCGGGATAAACATCAGCGAGCCCAGGCACGAATTTTGGCGCGGTCGGCGCGTGTTTTTGACCGGGCACACCGGCTTCAAGGGTGCGTGGATGAACCTTTGGCTGCAAGCGCTGGGCGCGAAGGTGACCGGCTACGCGCTCGCGCCGCATACCGAGCCGAGCATGTTTGCCCTGGTAAACAACCGCTCGCCCTCCCACATCGCCGATATTCGCGACGAGCGCAAAGTCCGCGACGCCCTGATCGGGGCGAATCCGCAGATCGTCATTCACATGGCCGCGCAGGCGCTGGTGCGTGAATCCTATCGCGACCCGCTCGCCACCTACGCGACCAACGTGCTCGGTACGGGAAGTGTGTTGCAGGCCTGCCGTGCTCTTGAGCACCTGCAATGCGTGCTCGTCGTGACGAGCGATAAAGTCTACGAAAATCACGGCGAAGGCCGGCCCTTTGTCGAAGGCGATCGTCTGGGCGGGCATGATCCTTACAGCAACAGCAAGGCTTGCGCCGAACTCTTGAGCGACAGTTTTCGAGATAGCTTCTTTGCCGACGGCGCGCCGATCGCGACCGTACGCGCCGGCAATGTCATTGGCGGCGGCGATTGGTCGCAAGATCGTCTGATCCCGGACTGCGTTCGGGCGCTGCAGTCGGGCGAGCCGGTCGCTTTGCGCTATCCCGAGGCGACTCGGCCGTGGCAGCACGTGCTCGAGCCGCTGTCGGGCTATCTCGCCCTCGCGCAGGCGCTGGTGCAGGCGCCGGCCGCGACCCCGCGCGCTGTCAATTTTGGCCCGGACCCGGCATCCTTCTGCACGGTGCGAGAGGTCGTTGATCATTTCAGTGCGAGCTTTGCGGGCCGCCCCGGTTGGCGGCGTGATGCCGGCACGCATCCCAAAGAGGCGAGCGCCCTGACGCTGTCCTCGGCGCTGGCGTTCGAGTCCCTGGGTTGGCGTCCTCGATTGGCTGTGGGTGAAGCGCTGTCTTGGACCGCGGACTGGTACCGGGCGCATGCGGCGGGGGAAGATATGACGAAGTATTCCGAGGCGCAAATTACGCGCTATGAATCGTTGCCGATGGAACGCTCATGAAGTGCGTCATCTTGGCGGGCGGCAAGGGCACGCGCATCGCCGAGGAATCGAACACGAGACCCAAGCCCATGGTCGAAATCGGCACGCGGCCGATTCTTTGGCACATCATGAAACTGTACGCCGCCTTTGGCGTGAATGAGTTCATTGTCTGCCTCGGCTACAAGGGCTACATGATCAAGGAATATTTCGCGAATTATTTCTTGCATCAAGCCGATGTCACCTTTGATATGGCGGAGAACCGCGCGGAGTATCACGATTGCCGGGTCGAACCTTGGCGAGTGACGTTGGTCGACACCGGCGAGGAGACGATGACCGGCGGGCGGCTGTTGCAGATCGGTAAGTTTTTGAATCCCGGCGAGCCGTTTTGCATGACCTACGGCGATGGCTTATCGAACATCGATATCAAGGCACAAATTGCTTTTCATGAAAGTCACGGCCGCAAGGCCACCGTGGCCTGTGTCAGGCCGCCGGCGCGTTTCGGCCGTATCGTGACGCAGGATGCGCGGGTGGTCTCGTTCGAGGAAAAACCGTCGGCCGAAGGCGGACTCATCAATGGCGGATTTTTCATTCTCGATCCCAGCGTCCTGGAGTTGATCGAGGGCCACGATACGGTCTGGGAAAAGGGACCGATGGAAGACTTGGCGGCGGATGGGCAACTGGCGGCGTGGGTGCATCGCGGTTTCTGGCAGCCCATGGACACCTTGCGCGACAAGCAACACTTGAATTCACTATGGGAAAGCGGCGCCGCGCCCTGGAAGCTATGGGAAGGATAGATTCATGGTAGGGCTCGTCTCGGCTTGCCGTGCCTGTGGCGGCCGTCTCGCGGTGACCATGGCGGATTTGGGGATGCAACCCGCGTCCAACGCCTTCATCGAGAGCCAGGCCGCATTCGCGCTCGAAAAGCGCTATCCGCTGCGCGCCAAGGTCTGTGAGAACTGTAAATTGGTGCAGGTGGATTACGACGTCGCGCCGCAGGAATTGTTCGGCAATTACGTCTATTTCTCGTCGTACTCGGATGACTGGTTGGCGCACGCGAAGGCTTACTGCGACATGGCGCGCCAGCGTTTCGCGCTCGGAAGTTCGAGCCTCGTGGTCGAATTGGCCAGCAACGACGGCTACTTGCTGAAAAATTTCTTGAGATTGGGCATTCCCGTGCTCGGAATCGATCCCTCCGACACGGTGGCCGCCGCCGCGGCAAAAATCGGTGTACCCACGCTGGTGGAATTTTTCGGTCAAAAGCTCGCCGGCGAGTTGGCGCGGCAGGGTCGTCAAGCCGATCTGATCATCGGCAACAATGTGCTGGCGCACGTGCCGCAACTCAACGATTTCGTCGCCGGCGTGGCGACGCTGCTGCGTCCCAATGGCAACGTCACGATCGAATTTCCACATTTGCTGGAACTGATCGAGCACGTCGAATTCGACACCATCTATCACGAGCATTTTTCGTATTTTTCGGTGTACGCCATCGAACAGGTATTCGCGCGCCATGGCCTGCGTCTCTATGATGTCGAACGCTTGCCCACGCATGGCGGTTCCTTGAGGATATTTGCGGCGCACGCGGCGCGCACCGGCCTGAAGGACAGCGCCTCGTTGAGCGAGGTGCGCGCGCAGGAGAGCGCGGCCGGACTGGCAGACCTTGCAACCTACATGAAATTTTCAAAACGCGTCGAGGAGTGCAGGGACTCGCTATTGACGTTTCTCGCTGCCGCGAAGCGCGACGGCCAGCGGGTCGCGGCCTATGGTGCCGCTGCCAAGGGCAATACGTTGCTCAACTTTTGCGGCGTCACGCCTCAAGACATTACCTTCGTGGCGGATCGAAATCCTCACAAGCAGAAGAAATTTTTGCCCGGCACGCATATTCCGGTCGTGTCGCCGGAAGAATTGATGCAGGCGAAACCGGACTACGTCTTGATCCTGCCGTGGAATCTTCGCGATGAAATCCGCCAGCAGCTCGCGGGCATCGAGGCGTGGGGCGGTCGATTCGTCACGCCGGTGCCTTTGGCGCGGATTCATTGAGCGATGATTTTCACGGAGACTCCCTTGCCGGGCGCATGGATGGTCGACCTGGAGTTGCGCTCCGACGAGCGCGGCTTCTTTGCACGTTCCTACTGCCTGGATGAATTCGCGGCGCAGGGCTTGGGAACTCCGTTGCGGCAATGCAGCGTGTCGTATAACGACCGCAAAGGCACGTTGAGGGGGCTGCACTATCAGGCCGCGCCCCACGAGGAGCACAAGCTGGTGCGCTGCACGGCGGGCGCCGTTTTCGATGTCATCGTGGATATCAGGCCGCAGTCACGCCACTACAAGCGCTGGTTCGCCACGGAGCTTACGGCGCAGAATCGTCGCGCACTTTTTATACCGCCGGGTTTCGCGCACGGCTTTATTACCTTAAGCGATGACGCCGAGGTGTACTACATGATATCGGTGCCGCACGCGCCTGAGCATGCGCAAGGCTTTCGCTGGAGCGATCCTGCCTTCGGGATTCAATGGCCCTTGTCTCCCAGCGTGATCTCGCCGCGCGACGCCGCCTACCCGTTGCTGAACTCGCCGCGTTAAGCGGTAATCGAGCCTGCGTGATCGACCCTAAACGCGTATTGGTGACCGGCGCCGGCGGTTTTATCGGCCGCGCGAGCATCGCGCCGCTCACGCGCTTGGGATTCGAGGTACATGCGGTTACCTCCGGGACCGCCGCCGATCACCCTCGCACGGCGCTTTCAGGCTTCACGCACGTTGCAGATTTATTGAGCGAGAGCCAGGTGGCTGCCTTGTTGGAGCGCGTCGCGCCCACCCATTTGCTGCACTTCGCCTGGATCGCGACGCCGGGCATCTATTGGCAGAGCGCTGAGAATTATCGTTGGCTGGCCGCGAGTCAGAATCTTCTGCGGGAGTTTCAGGCACGCGGCGGCGTCCGGGCGGTCATGGCGGGGAGCTGCGTGGAGTACGACTGGTCCAAGGCGAGCGTGTGCAGCGAAACCTCAGGCCCGATGGCGGATGAATCCACGTCGCTGACTGCCTATGCCGTCTGCAAGATCCGTTTGCAAAAGGCATTGGCGCAATTCGCCGATGAGCATCATCTGTCGAGCGCGTGGGGCCGTATTTTTTTTCAATTCGGACCCCATGAGCATCCGGATCGTTTGGTGCCCTCGGTCATCCGCCACTTGCTCACGAATCAGGAAGCCTTGTGCACGCATGGGCGTCAGATCCGCAGCTTTCTGCATGTTGCCGATGTGGGCGCGGCCTTTGCCCAGCTGCTCGCGAGCGACGTTCAAGGTCCGGTGAATATCGGTTCCGACGAACGAATCGCGTTGGCGGACCTGATCGAGCGCATTGCGCGTGAGATCGGCCGACCCGACCTGGTGCGGCTCGGCGCCCGCAGCGCTCCCGCCGATGAGCCGCCGCTGCTGGTGCCGGATGTGCAGCGGCTGCGCGCGGAGGTGCAGTGGCGGCCGCAGTTCTCGTTGAACGAGGGTATTCGCGACGTCATCGCCTGGTGGCGCGGCCAACTTGGCGTGCCGGGGCCTGCTTGAGTCCCTTTCCCAACTGGCATCCTCTGGTGGTGCACTTTCCCATCGCGCTGGTTCTTTCCGCGATGGCGCTGCTGCTGGCGGCGCGCTTGCTGCGCCGTGAATCGCTGGCGGCGAGCGCCGCGACGGTGGGAACGTGGAATTTGTGCTTGGGCGCGGCCGCCGCCTTGGTTGCCTTAGGCACAGGCTTGAGCGCGGTGATTGATCTGCATGTCAGCGACGCGGTGCGACAAGCGATTTCTCAACACCTGAAGTGGGCGATGCTGACCACGCTGCTGGTGGTGCTGCTCGCCGTCTGGCGCGGAGCGGGTACAGCCGCAAGCTCCAGACCTTCGTGGCTGTTCCTCGTCGTGCTGATGGCCGCCAGTGCGGCGCTGGTCTTTACGGCGTATCGCGGCGGCAAAAACGTCTACGAATTTGGAGTGGGCGTCGGCGTGCAAAGAAAAATCGCCGCGCGGTCCTTCGAGGCCCCGCGCGGCGATCCAATCGACGCAATGTGTCCTGATGGCTGCTGCTATTGCGCGGGCATGGACCCGGTGTAGTACGCCATCACGTAGGCTTTCAAGGTCCCGTCAGACTGCGGTATCCCATACACCTTGACCGGTTCGCCGGCCGTCAAGTTGCCGGTCAGCGCGGCAAGTCCACTCGAGGTGGTGATGTCGATGGGGCTGACCGTCAAGACACCGTTGGTGAGATCCACCTGATACACCAAAGTTGCACTGCCGGAGGTGGTACCCACATCCACCGTGGCCGCATTGGCGCCGCCGGGTATGGTCATGGTGAAGGTGTTGTTGGCCAATCCGCTGGCGACGAGACCTAAGGGCAGTGTCGAGGGCGTCAGAATCGTCGCGGCCGCTGACCAGCCGTTTGCATTGGCCGGGTCATTCCAGATCGAGAAGCTCACGCCGCGCGAGGGCACCGCACCCACTGTGCCGCCGAAGTTGACGCTGTCGTTGGTGGCCGCGATGAACTCGCTGATGGCGTTCGCGCCGCTGGTCACCACGGTCGGATAGGCAAAGTTCCACCACTGATAGCCTGAGATCGCATTGCCCATCGGGTCCGTGCCGTTCGCGGTCGCGCTGTCGATGTAGTTCAGGGTGACCGTGTAGTCATCTTTGGCCGTCGCAAACAGTCGAGTGTAGGTGAAGCCGGTCATGTTGGGCGCCGAGATCTTGCCGTCGTATTTGGCGACTTCGATATCCACGCTCTGCGCGACCAGCGGCGTCGCCAAGGGATCGACCACGCTGGCATGCACTTTGAAGCCCCTTACCAAGTCATTGCTGGTCAGAAAAGCCGTACCGGTGCCAATCGGAGTCGAGTCCGCCTGGCCGTTCTGCGGCTGGCGGAAGAAGAACTGCGTATTGGCGTCGACCACCAAATCCACACCCATACCCGACTCGTTCTGAACCGTCATGACATCTGTGCCGCTGTTGACGTGCAGCACATGACCTTCCGGGCTGAGCCACACATCGTTGAACTGGCTGCTCGCCCAGATGCGAGTCGCCACCAGCGTGCCGTCTTCCTGATAGCGCGCCGCCACGCGCACGAACTTCCCATTGACCGACGCTTCAGTCGAGAAATCCTTGATCACGGTGCGGGTCTTCGCATCCACGTCGTAGAAGATCGTGCCGTTGGTCGCGTCCGCCAAGATCTGCAGCGACTGCGAGCCGGCGACGGCTGTTTCGGGCGTGACCACCGGTTCGGTCGGAAATTCCTTGGTGATGGTGATGCTGGAATTATCGCTGGCGATCGCCGTGACATCGCCGTACGTGTGACGGAGCACCAACCAGCGCAGATCATGCAGCGGGTGATGACGCACGGGACCATTGAAGTTCACCGCCCAGAGCGTCGTGCCGGCGCCCGGCGGCACGTGTCCGACGAGAAATGCGGGATGGCCCAGGTCAAATTCCAAATCCAACGCATTGTTCTGATTCGCACTCACGACCAGCGGCGAGACGAAGTTGACATCGACCGGTACCGTGAGACTGCCGGTTGAGCCGCTGGTGTGCTGAATCTGGATATCCGCGGCAGGAATCGTCGTCGATGCGGCGGCCGCGAAGCCCGCTTCCGGATCCGCGGAGGTGGTCAGTAAAACATCGCCCGGATTGGCGCTGATGGTCAGCACTGCGCCGGTGTAAGTACCCACCGGCACGCTCACATTGCCGAGGATCTCCGCGATTTGATCGAGTTCGGCCAGATTGACCGTTGGAGCAGGCGAGGGTGCCGTATAGACGGTGACATTGCTGCCGCCGCCTTGCGGGACCAAGGCAATGGAAAGAACTTTGACGCCGATCGTGGCCCAGTCCTCACTGGAGGCGTCGCTGACGAGCATCGACACGTTCGCGCTTTGCGGCGCAGAGGGCGGACTCATCGAGGCTCCGCCCGAACCACCGCCGCCGCACGCGGCGAGCACGGCGCCGGCGAGACCAATCGCCAACAATCGAGACTTGTTCGAGAACATGGCTGGTTTCTCCTCTAATTTAACCATAATGAATTCTTGTCGAATGTTGGCGTGTTGCTCACACGCCGCTTATGCAGGCATCAACGGCGCATGCAGAGTCGCGTTGACACACGGGCAGATGCGCGCAGATGTCTATAAAAAGCGACAGTGATTTTTATGAGCGCGCGTCCTGGGTCTCGCGTGCACTGGAGCGAAGCGTGAATACTCGGCTCAAAAAAAACCGCCGCGAATCGATCTCTCGACGCGCGGCGGTTCAATTATTGAAAGATTTACGGGCTTGAAGTTATTGAATCGTGCCGTTTTGGCAATCGACATCCGTGGTGGCGGTGGCGCCCGGCACGCCCTCGGCAGAGAGCGGCGTCGAACTGATTTGTATTTGCTGCGCCGAGATCGTCAAGGTCTCGGTGCGTGAGCTGGATACGCTGTCGCCGCCGAACAAAACCGATGTGATGGTCGCATTCTTCAGTACGAAGCGAAGAAACTCATGATTATCGCCGCCGCTCAAGGCCGCGAGTGTGACTGTGGGAAAGCGTTTACCCGATGCCGCCGCTTGCGCGAGTTCAGGGCTGGTCGTGTCAAGAGGTTTGTTCAGCACGAGCGGCTGGCACATGGGCCTCGATGCACCACCGCCGCCGCCTGTGTTGGTACTCGTCGGCGTGGTGATTCCCGTGGAAAAAGAGTTGACTAAAATCCAGCCGCGATACTTTGAAAAGTTGACGCTGCCATTAACGCTCGGAATTTGCAGCAAGAAGACATCGCCGGGTGCCGCTTGCGCGGCCAAGCCGAGCAGCAACATCCCCGCTAAAAGTAGAAATTTGTGCATTGTGGTACTCCCTGTAAACAAGTCTCGGGCGAGCGAACGCGCGAGTCGGAAATATGACAAAACCGCAGGGCTCAAATTACTCGCATCAGGCGCTGCGATTCGAGTTCGGCCTGTCGGAACTGTGCGGCGCGTCGCGCGGGTGATCGTCCACCTCAATGAGCACGTGATGGTGATCACACTTATGCCGCGCCGAACGTGCTTCACATCACGAACGCTGGAAGGACTGCCGCGCTATCGTGCCGGGTGATACCGGAGGAGTTTCTTATGGCAAGCCGCAAATCGCACTGGGTGTTCGGAATCATTGCATCGGCAACGATGACGGGCTGCGCATCGACTCCTTCCGGCGTCGTGCCCGCCGGGCAGGATGCCTATCACGTGAGCGTCATGGGCGCTCGCTATGAAACGCAGACGGATACCAATCTCAAGGCGCTCAGCGTCGCCAATCAATATTGCGAGCAGTTAGGCAAGCACGTGATGTTCCGTGAATCCACCGAATCGAGCGCGCATGCCTGGTCGCCGAAACAGGAAGACCTGACCTTCGTGTGCATGGATGCGAAAGATCCTGCCTACATGCGCGCCGCGGTCGAGCGCGATCCACCGGTGGTTGCGAAAGAGGACTAGCGCCGGCGCCGATCAGGCTTTCGGCGCGACCAGCAATTGCACCCAGAACAGGCCGCGCCGCGAGCTTTGACCGGCCGCTGAGGCAATACCCATCTCCGCGAACCGCGGATCCATGATGTTCTCGCAGTGGCCGGGACTGTCGAGCCAGCCTTGCACAACTTCATCGGCGGACTTCGGTCCATAGGCGATATTTTCGCCCACCAGTTTTTCCGGGTAACCGAACGCGCGCACCCGATCGGCCGGTGAACGCCCTTTAAGATCTTCGTGTTCAAAATAGTTGTGTTTGGCCATGTCGTCGGCGTGGCCGAAGGCGACCACGGCCAGCGTCTCGGAGAGCTTTACCGGGGGTGCCGGTGCAAATGAGCGATCGCCGCAGCGCGTGCCGCGGGCGCGAACCTCGTTGACCAGCTGCAAGGCGCGGGTGGCGAGCGGCAGCGTCTTGGCGCTTGCCGGAGCCACATACACCGAGCCCAACACCAGCCAGGTATCCGCGCCGCGCTGATAGAGGCCAACATCGTTAAAGGTTGGGCTGGTCACGGTACGGCAGTCGGATTTCCTGAGCAGCTGGACCGTGGCCGCCGCCGGGCCGCTGATGTGCAGACCGGCGCTCGAGGCCCCTTCGTAACCGCTCAGCTGCGCCGCCGATGCCAGCGAACGTCCGCCGGCCCAGTGTTCAGCGGCTCGATCCAACGAAGCGACATGCCGAAGCGGCCGAGCCGGGGGCAGAATGCCGCCGCAACCGCCTTCGCGCAGCAGTTGCAGCGCAGAGATTGGGTCCGCCTGCGCGGTTAACGAGGCCGCCAGTCCGCCGATGAGCACCAGCGAGCGCCACTGCCTGTGAAATAGAGCGTCCACGGTAGGGAGCAACGCGAGAGCGGCAAAAGGGATGACACCCAAGGCCGGCACTCGCTCACAGAATTCGCGCAATCTGGCTAAACTTGAGGCCGGATGACCATCCGACAATACTTGAAACGCCGCAGCGATCAATACGCCACGCTGGCCGTTGTTTTTCTTCTCGCCGTGGGCATCGCGGCGGGATATGCGCCGCGAATTCTTGCCGTTCGAATCGTGGCGGCGATCCTCATCGGCGTGGTGCTGGCGGCCGCGTTCTGGAGTCTTTTTGAGATTCCCTGTCCCAATTGCGGCAAGTCGATGGGTCGGGTCGGTTTCTGGGTGGGCCTGGGTCGGTCGAGCCCGGTGCCCGAGCGCTGTCCAAACTGTGGTATCGGTGTCGACGTGGATTTACCCAAGCGCTCCAAGGCGGGCGCCGAGCGGTGAAGGCACCGCTCGGCGCGGGTTGCTAGTGGGCTTGGCCCGATGCCAGCAGGATGGGCTTGGAAGTTCCACTCCTGGCGTTGGCGACCGTGAACAACGCCGGCTCGTTGACCTCGTTGATCGCGTTGCTCATCGCCTTTCGCACGCATGAATTAAAAACGGCGAGTCCGGGGAGATCGGCATTGCTGATCGCGTGGAAGGGCCGGCAGACCGCATCTGCGGCGACTCGAATGCGATTGTAGAGTGTGGTGGCGCCTGATGTGCTCGTCACATTGAGGTCAGCGTATTTAACCTTCACCTGCAAAGGGTCGCTGTCAGAGGCAAAGGACACCGTGGCGATGCTGCAGGTCAGGGCAGCGAAAATCGTGGCGGCGAGGATGCGGGAAACCTGAGTGGAAGTGTTCATTGTCGTCTCCTGGATAGTCGATTAAGTGGTCTGGCTGTTGGCAGATCGGCTAGTCCGTTTTGCTGCCTCACTCATACAGACGCAGGCCGGGGGCGAAAGCCGACATCGGCCCCCAAGCATTTTTCTGCCCGGCGTGGCGCTAAACCAACGGAAGCGCTATCTTGGTTGGATCGAACCTATGCGGGATGCCAAGGCCCTCGATGAACCAGCTCACCGAGCTACTCGGACGGATGCAGTCGGGTGACGCTGACGCGCGCGACGCGCTTTACGCTGCCGCCTATCCGGAGCTTCACCGCTTAGCCCGCGCGCGGTTGCGCGACGGCGGCCGCAACGCGGTCTTGGACACGACCTGCTTGGTGCACGAGTCGTATCTGCGATTTGTGCAGGCCGGCGAGCTGCGCGCTGAGGATCGACGGGCCTTCTTCGCGTATGCCTCGCAAGTGATGCGATCCGTGATCGTCAACAACGTGCGCGAAAGGGTCGCGGAAAAAAGAGGCGGCGATCGGCAGCCCCTGACCCTATCCACCAAGCTTGCCGCCAATGTCGCGAACGATGAAGAAACCGTTCTGCGAGTTCACGAAGCGCTCGAGGATTTGGAAAAAGCCGAACCCCGCCTGGCGCAAGTCGCCCAAATGCGCTACTTCGGCGGTTACAGCGAGCAGGAAATTGCCGAGACACTGGACGTCACCGAGCGCACCGTGCAGCGAGATTGGGAGAAGGCGCGATTGATTCTCGCGGCGGCTTTGCGTTGAGCGGCTATCGGCCGCGCGCAGCATGACTCTCACCATCGCACAAATGGCGGCCATGAGCCGCTTGCTTGATGAGGCGCTGCCGCTGGATGCGGCCGGACGCCGTGCCTGGCTCGAGGCACTCCCCGCGGAACACCAAGAACTGGCCCAAACTCTGCGCGAAGCATTGCTGCCCGAGGAAGCGCAGGCGGCCGCTCTTGAGCCGCTATCGGCGCAGGCCGCAGCGGGGTTTGCCAACTTGTCAGGCGTGGGTGCCAGCCGCCTTCAACCGGGCGCGCGGGTGGGCCCGTACGAATTGATCAGACCTTTGGGCGCCGGAGGGATGGCCGAGGTTTGGCTGGCCCGGCGCGCCGATGGCGCCTTCAAGCGTGAGGTGGCCTTGAAGCTGCCGATGCTCAGTCAGCTGCGGGGTGACTTGGAGGCCCGATTTGCGCGCGAGCGCGACATTTTGGCGAGCCTCGAACATCCGCACATCGCGCGCTTTTACGACGCGGGCGTCGATCCGAACGCATTGCCCTACCTGGCGATGGAGTATGTGCAAGGTCAAGCATTGACCGAGTGGTGCGATGCTCACCGACTCAACGTCACGGCGCGGCTCGAATTATTTATGCAGGTGCTCGAGGCGTTGCAGTACGCCCATCAGAAACAGGTCATCCATCGAGACCTGAAGGCCTCCAACATTTTGGTGACGGAGTCCGGGCAAGCACGCTTGCTCGACTTCGGCGTTGCGAAGCTTTTGGAGGCGGACGAGTCCGACCTGGCGCCGCTGACCAGCGTTTATGGGCGCGCGCTCACGCCCGACTATGCGAGCCCGGAACTGTTGCACGGCGAATTGATTGACGCGCGCAGCGACATCTACTCCTTGGGAGTTCTTCTCTACGAGATGCTGACAGGCCTGCGCCCCTACAAGCTGCGGAGCGCCGCCTCGATCGGGGCGCTGGAGCAGGCCATCGCCGCGGTGGAAGTGAAGAAGCCCAGCGCGGAACAGGAAGTGCAGGCCAGCACCGCTCGCAGCACCACGCCGGAGAAATTGGCGCGCGAACTGCGCGGCGATTTGGACGCCATTGTGCTCAAGGCGCTGGCGAAGCGGCCGGTCGAGCGCTACCAGAGCGTCGCAGCGCTTGCCCAGGATCTGCGGCGCTACCTCGATCGAAAACCGATCGAGGCGTTGCCGGCCCGATTTACCGATCGCCTGGCCAAGTACGTGCGACGCAATAAGGCGATGGTTGGCGTCAGCGCGACCGCGCTCGTTGCCATCCTGGCAGCCGTTGCATTCATGCTGTGGGGACCGGGACGGCAGACGGGGGGCGGGGTCCGCGACCCCTTGGCGGAGGCCAAAGTGACGCGTCTCACCGATTTTGCCGGGACCGAACAGGCCGCCGCGATCTCGCGCGATGGCCGATTTGCCGCATTTCTGGCGAATCGCGACGGCAGGATGGACGCGTGGCTGACGGAAATCGGCAGCAACCGCTACCGCAATCTGACCGAAGGGCAGATTCACGACATGACCAACGCCTCGGTCCGAACGGTCAGCTTCTCGCCGGACGGCGCGCTGGTGACGTTGTGGACCCGCAGGGGCGACGGTTCGCGGCCCGAAGACATCAACGTGGTGGGCGCGCCAACGGCCGGGGGTCCCCTGCAGGCCTATTTGCAGGAAGCCGCGGAGTACGATTGGTCACGGGATGGAAAGCAACTGGTCTTCCACACCACCGCACCGGGCGATCCGCTGTTCGTGCGCGCCGCGACGGAGACGACCGCGCACCAGATCTATGTCGCGCCGCCGGGTATTCACTGCCACTTTCCCATTTGGTCGACTGACGGCGGGTTCATTTATTTCCTGCGGGGTGAACCGCCCGTGCACTGGGACGTCTGGCGGCTACGCCCCTCCGGTGAAGGGCTCGAGCAGATCACTTTTCACAACACCAAGCTCAGCTATCCGGTCGCACTTGATTCGCGCACGCTGATCTATTTGGCCACCGACGCGGACGGATCCGGCCCGTGGCTGTACGTCATGGATCTGAAGCTGAAACAAGAGCGACGGATCAGCTTCGGTCTCGAACGCTACCTCTCGTTGGCGGCGAGCGCGGACGGCATGCGAATGGTGGCCACCGTTGCCAATTCCCGATCGGACCTGTGGAGCGTGCGCATCGACGGCGATGGGCCGCCGCCGACGAGTGCCGTGCCGCTCATGCCGGCGTTGCAGAATGCGGTGGCGCCGCGCTTCGGTCCCGGCTTTATCGCTTATATGTCGAGCGGCGGCGGCCGGCGAGGGGTTTGGCGGCTCGCGAATGGTGTGCCCACCGAGCTTTGGAACGACGCCGAGGCAGATCGGGTCGGGGCCCCGGCCATCGCGCCGGACGGCCGCCGCATCGCCTTCACCGTCGAGAGACACGGCACGACGCAGCTGTACGTGATCGACAGCGATGGCGCAAACGCGCGGCTGGTGTCCAGCACGCTGGCGCTGCGCGGCGATCTGGCGTGGACGCCCGATTCACAAGCGGTGGTCGCTGCGATCGTGAAGGACGGCGAACCGAATCTTGCCAAAATTCGTCTGGATGGCGGGGCGCCTCAACCGATGACCACCGATTATTCGCTCAATCCGGTCTGGTCCCCGGACGGAAAATATCTGGTTTATTCCGGCGCCGATGTCGGCATGCGCTTCCCGTTGCGAGCCACCGCGCCGGACGGCAGGCCGTACGGCATGGCCAGTTTAATTCTGACGCGCGGCGCGCGTCGCGTCGCGTTTGCGCCGAATTCCGGGTCGCTGGTCATTCTGCGCGGCGAGATTGCCCACAAGAATTTCTGGCTGTTGAATCCGCAGACCGGTGCCGAGCGGCAGCTCACCGATCTGCCGTCAAGCTATGTCATCGGCGATTTCGACGTTTCGCCGGACGGCACGCAAATCATTTTTGACCGCTTACAGGATAGTTCTAGCATTGCATTGATCGAACGCGCACGCTGACCGGGTAGCGCGAGTTCCAGTCAGGATCATTTCGATTACGAGCTCAGGGAGTCAGCAAAATGAAAGTGCTCATAGGATGGCTAGGCGCGGTGTGTTTTCTTGCCGGAGCGGGCACTGCCCTCGGCGACGCGGCGTGCCAGAAATGCACTCACGATTTCCAGGTGCAATATCGAACTTGCCTGCGCGAAGGAAGGGATAAGGCCACGTGCAGCAAGGAGCAGGAGGCCGCAGTGCAGGCATGCTTGGCGATTTGCAACCCCAAGTCGTCGCCGCCCGGTGGCGAGAGCTCGCAGCACGAGGCCGTGCCGTCGCAGTCTTAAGTTGGGTATTTCGTCGCGTTGATATCTTCGGCCAGATGCAACGCGGTCCGGGCCAAGTGCTTGCGCAACTGTTCCCCGCGCAGATCCGACTCACTGTGCGGTAACTTCAGCCTGCGGGCTTTCGTGCCGCAGGTGACGACGATGTGTCCTGAGGCCTGATCCCAGGTCCAGGTGCAAACCGGATTGCCGTTGTCGTCCGACCAGCCGCCGGAAAGATCTGCTGAATTATCGAAATTGTGAGTGACTGCCATGGCGTAACGAGCGTCCTTAAAGGCGTGGATAACGCCGCAGTCTACAACGATAGTGCGCCGGGCCTGAAGGCCCGGCGCAACCCCGATGGGGCAATTGCCTTACACCTGCCTGAGATGTATTGAACCGTCCCCGGTGTGGATGGTCAGGGTCGAGCCACCGCCGTTCATTTTGCCGTGCAGGTGCGATTTGCTCATGACGCCTTCCATGGTGACCGGAATGTCCGAGGTGATGCGTCCGTCTCCCGAACTGGCCTCGAGATTCGCGGGCAGATCAGCGGGGAGGGCCACTTCAATGCTGCCGTCGCCCGAGGTGATGTTCCAGCTTGAATCCAACTTCGAACCGCGCATGGCCTCCACGGTGACGCTGCCGTCGCCGCTCTTGGCCGCCACCACATCAAATCGTCCCGATAGGTGGATGCGGCCATCCCCCGAGGAGGCGTCGCATTTGCCATCCATGTCGCTCGCCATAATGGAGCCGTCGCCAGTGTGAATGCGCACGGAGCCCTTCAGGGAACTCACGTTGATCGCGCCATCGCCGCTATGCAGTTCAACCGTGCCCGACAGGCCGTCGGCTTTGATGGAGCCGTCGCCGGTTCTCACCTGCAAGTCCGCATCCTTCGGCATGCGAACCTCGATGTGCAGCCGTCGAGTCATCCCCAGAGAGAAATGCAACCCACGAGGAATACGCGCGGTCAGTTCGACTTCATCACCGTGCTGATTGGATTCAATCTCCAAAGACTTGCCCAGCGTATAGCCATGATATTCAACATAGAACTCAACCTGCTTGGTGTCGCTGGTCGTGACCGTGACGCTGCCGTCGTTGGTATCGACACGCACGTTGGCGCGATTCGATACGGTAAACGACTTGTTGTAATCCTCCGCGTGAGCCGCGGCGGCAAATAACCCCGCGGCAAGCAGCGCCATGCCGATGACGAGCGGCCGATGGACGAGGGTTCGTTTGAATAGAAGGGTCATGCCTGGCTCTCCCGAGGTGTGAAATGTATAGAGTCTTCTTAGCAACGATTGGTTTAAATGCGTGCGCCCGCGCGCCGCGAGTCGCGCGTCCTCACAAAACCCGGCTGGGCGCTAAAAGTTGCAGGCGCGAGTATGCGCTTGCGGGCGTAATGCATGTAACTGGTTGATTTATTGGCGCGCGAGCTCCGCCGTGCCATGCCTGTGCGCTCGAGGGCTGCCTGCCTAGAAGCTCTGCTGGGTCTGCACCAACAATTGAACCTTCTGATTGCCCGGGACGTCCTTGAGCGGCACGGCGATGTCGATGTGCAGGACGTTGCCGAGCCCGCTGCGCACATTCCCCAGCCGCAAGCCGAGCCCGACGTCGCTTAATAAGCCGAGATTGCTGTTGCCCACGATGCCGCTGCCCCAGGTCCTGCCGACATCGGCAAAGGCCGCGGCACCGACTCGGATGAGCCTGAACGGATACCAATCGGTGAATACACGCTGCTCCACGGTTAGCAGTCCCCGCGTCGTACCCGCCTCGTAGCGCAGCGGGTAGCCGCGCAGTCCATTGTCCCCGCCGAGGAGGAGCTGAACGTCCTGATCGAGCCGGTGCGTGACCGTTCCGGTGAGCGAGGCATACAGCAGCCAGTCCGGCAGCCAGCGCCAGTAGTACTTGGCGCCCGCATCGCTGATCAAGTTGTGGGCCTGATCGCTCTCGATTCGGGTGGAAAAGTCCCAGTTCAGAAACAGCTGCTGATCGTAGGGCCACTTGAAGCCGTGCACCGCGCTGCTCTTGACGATGAGCGCGTCGTGGTTGGCGCCGAAGGCCGCATCGGAAAAACCGAGTTCGCCCGTGACCTCCGTGCCGAAGTACAAATCCTCCGTCTTGCCGATTTGGTTCTGATCGCCCGCCTTCTCATACTTGTCCTGGGCGATGTCGAAACCGACGAACGGGTAGGAGAGCGTGCGCGCCGGCGGCAGCGGATTGGTGGGCAGGCTCGTCGCCGGCGCGGCCAGAAAATCATTGCGGTCGTAGTACATGCCGAACAGCAGGCGTTTGCTCCAACCGTCGACAAGCCCGGTGGATACACCGCCTTCAATCAAATACGTTTTCTCATCGTCATTGAATTGACTCACGATGTTGCCGAGAAAATACCGGGAGATCGTTCGATCGTAGGTCTGCGCGCCGAGCGTGGCGCTCCACGGCGTGTCCAGTGAGTAGAACGGTCGGGAGAGTTGCGCGACGCGCTGGTTTCCATCGCTCGAGTCGACATACGCCAGAGCGGCCGTCCAGCGCGACCCGAACACATCAGGATCTGAGTACGCCGCGATATTGCTGGTGCGATCAACGTTGCTGACGCGCCCAATCTCGAGGCCCTTGCCCCAGCCGAAGAGATTCTCCTCTTGCAGGCTGTAGCTGGTCGAATTGACGCCGCCGGAGCGCCCGAAGGAGATGGACGGATCGAGGGTCCAGACGTCGCGGGTGATTACCTTGATGTCGACCTTGCCGTCGGCGTAGCGGACCGGAAAGACCTTGGCATCGTAAATGAATACGAGCTTGCGCAAATTACGCTCCGTCTCGGCGAGCAGTTGTGCGCTGTAGCGATCGCCGCTTCTGAAGAGCAGCTGCGCGCGGATGGTCGAGGGCTTGGTGCGCACGTGCAGCCGATCGGCCAGCCGGTAAAGCCCCTTGTTTTCGCGCGGATCGCTCTCGTCGAATATGTTGTGGGGATCGATCTCGATCTTGCCGATGACCGCGTGGGCGCTTTCCAGCTCCGCGTCGCTGGGCAATCCGGCGGGCCTCGGTTCCTCGATTTGGGTGCGCTGCTTATCGGTCAGCTTCGCGGCGAGCGCCGGCGTGGCATGGCCGCAAAGCAATAAGAGCGTGCCGCAGGCTGTATATCGCAGGAGGTCCAAGCGCGCGAAGCCCAGGGGTTTATGGAATCGGACCAATAATACATGCTCAGTCGATCGCGGAATGTCGGCCCCAGTCGAAACGGCGGCCGAGAATGGCTTTGACGATCAAGTGGTCGGTCGCCGCGGTGGCGCCGATCCCGACGCCGATGTTGATCTCCCAAAGGGGCGACACGTTAAGGTCGGTGACGATGAAGAGTTGTTGCTGTTGGGTGTGCACCGGAGAAATATTGCCGATTGCGCCGTAGTCGGCGTACCACTCGATGCCGCCGCTCACGACACGGCTAAAATCGTAGCTGATTTTGGCGCTCGGCGCGAAGCCCAGGCCTTGATTGACATCCGGACCATGCCAGGTGCGTTCGAGCGCGGGGTTGAGCGCGAAATACCAGCGCCCGATGCTCTTGTCGATGATCGGGCGGATCTCCCAGGTCCACGTATCAGTCGAGTACGCGGAACGCTGGAAGCCGATTTCGGTCGAGAGGCTCACCCCCACCGGCCATCCCCAGGAGTCCGGTACCCGAATGCGCGGGCGAATATGATCGCCCACCCACTGCACGCCATGGCCGTCTTGCTCGCTGGTAAAGATATAGAACCCGACTTCCGACCAGTCGTTGAGACCCTCCGTGAGTTCGACCGTCTCGTGTTCCTGATGATACGTTGGAAGGACGCCGTCGACGGTTTGTTGCTGACCTTGCACGGTGAAATTCGAGTGAAGTTCGACCATCAGGGTCTGCGGCGAGACGGTCTGCGCCCCGTAGACCTGGATCTCGTAGTTGGCCTGGGCTCGCGCAAAAAGCGGCAAGAGCGCGAGCGCGAGGAGGGCGGCGAGCCGCCTGAAAGCAGAAATTCGCTCAGGCATAGTCGAACAGCATCATGAAGCCAAGGTCCATATGGTTCTGCTGGTGGCAGTGAAAGAGGCTGGCGCCGGGGTTGTCGGCGGTGAATTCGATTTCCGCGCGCGTCTGCGCGTCGATCAGCACGACGTCCTTCATGATTCCCCGGATATCCTGCTGCACTGGGCCGCGAGCGGCCGAGAGAGGCACGCCGAGGGTGCGCAGCTCGAAGCTGTGGCGGTGCAGATGCACCGGATGGTCATCGAGGCTCTTGTTGATGAACTGCAGCCGATAACGCCCGCCCTGGATGAGAGGCGCCACTTTCGCGTTGGGATAGGAATCGCCGTTGATGGTCCAGGCCTCCATGGCGCCATGGCCGCGAAATTTCGCTTCGAATACCAGCGGAACGAGGATCGCCGGCCCGGATGCTGTAGGGTCAGCGGGCCTAGCGGCCGCGAATTGCTCATAGCTCCAGACGAGATCAGACGGTTGCTGCCAACGTGCGGGACCGCTTTTGCTTTCATACTCGACGGCCACGGCCATGCCCAGCGCCTGCACGTGCTTACGCACCTCGCCGAGCACCCAGACGCCTGGATTGTTCATTTCCACGACCGCGCTGATGCGCTCCGCCGGCGCAAGGCGGAGCATGGGAATCGTTCGCGAGGTCGGCACGGGGTTGCCGTCCAGAGCCACCACACGAAACGAGTGGCCGGCGAGTGCAATCCAGTGGACTTCGGTGGGGCTGGAATTGAGGACGTGCAACAGGATGCGCTGTCCCTGCTTGACCCGGAGCGGCTCGCCGAAACCCATCGCCTTGCCGTTGATCGTGGCGACCGCGTAGCTGGGGTTCATCGCGCCGTCATCGCTGGCGAGCAAGTAGCCGGCCCAATCATGCAGCGCCAGAAAGAATTCCTGATCGTAGCGCGCGGGATCGTCGCGTGGCTCGATCATGAGAAACCCGTGCTGCCCGCTGTACTGCGCGCGCGTGAGGTCGCTCATCGCCATTGTATGGGTGTGGTACCAGCGAAAGCCGGCCGGGCGCGGCGTGAAGCTATAGCGGGCGCTCGAGCCGGCGGCAATGGGCGGCGTCCCTTCTTCGATGGCGCCGTCCACGTCCGAGGGTGTGAACAGGCCGTGCCAATGAACCACCTCGGGCCGGTCGGTGCGATTCGTCACCTCGATGGTAACCGGCTGGTTCTCTTTGAATCGGAGTAACGCACCGGGGACCTGACCGTTGTAGGCGGTGGTCTTCAGGCGATGGCGCGGTGAGAGATCGAGCGTGGTTGGCACGATGTCGATTTTATAATCGGGCGAGCGAAGCTCCCGCGCGAACGCAGATGACGACGAAGCAAGGGCCGCAAAGGAGGAAAGCTTTAGAAGGTCGCGCCTCGATATCATTCACTGCAACGCGTCTTATTCGCTGTAACGCGTCTTCGTTACCGCATAGTTTTCCGGCGTATTCGCGGGCGGAAATCCTTGCCCTGACCAGGTGCGACCGATCACAGGGTCCGCAAGGTCGTTCGAAACTCGGCTTTCAGTGAATCCGGGTGCCTCTTTTGACAGTGCGGCGCGCTCGACCGCGCGCAACCACAGTCTGAACGCTACGACACGAATAATGACGAGCACCGAGAAACCGGTGCCCAAGAACAACTGGAAATCGTCTTTGGGGTTCCAAGTCGGGCTGTCGGGGCCATTGCGAAGGTGTTCACTAAACAGATTGAAATCGACTGCCCCGCCGTGCCAAATGCTGTTGAGGACACCGACAATTTGCCTCGCGCCGATCACCACGTACAGCAGCAAGTAGACGATGCGTGAGAGGTGGCGGGATAGATCCCGAACGTCGGCGGGCTGCATCCGGGGCGAGTGCGTCACGCACCATCGGCCGCGGGAAAGCACCAGGCCGCAAAGCAGCAAGGCGAACAGTGCATGGATATTGATCCACGACTCGAGCAGGTGCCTCGGCCACGAATCGGCGAGCAGACCCAGAACCCCGATTACAACGGCGACCAACCCGACGCATCCATAGAGAGCGGTGAGCATGTTCTCTCGGGAAATCGCGTGGACCAAAAAATGCAGCGGGTGTTCGGCTCGTGCGGCCATTCTGCACTTCCTTACATTCGGGGCGGGATCAATTCACACGATTCGCGAGAGTTGCACAAGGCGTCATTTTGCTGCGACCACTGGCTGGAGGCCTACGGTACACTGCCAAACTTTGTAGTGCAAAGTATAATATATCAGAGGCTGGAGGCAAGTGCTGTGCGCTGCGGTCTCACGAAATACTCGTCACTGCCAAGAAGTGCAAAGCTGCATTGGAGGAGCTTGAAAACGAAATGAATTCTATTTTTTGCCGACGCGCAGCAGCTCATGCGTCGACTTCAGTGCGGCAAGGCGGCAAACACACGATGAGAATGGCTTGGGTGATGTTGGGATGGGCCGTCGTCGGGGTTTTCCCCTGCGTCGGCCATACCGCGGACTCTCTCATCGAAACCACGCTCGAAGATACGAAGCTGTATTTCACAGCTCCATTGCGGTGGGACGAGCAAGATTGGCTCTACTTCGGCGGCGCCCTCATCGCCATTGGCGCCGCACACTCGTTCGATGAAAGAGTTCGTGATCATTTCGCAACCGGTTCGAAAGCGATCTTAAACGGAGGTCAGGATACGAACAGCTTGCGCGATGCCGCACCGACGCTCGCACTCATCGCGGGCACAGGGCTCTATGCGGCATTCATCGATGATCGGGATGGCTATCGGGAAGCCTGGTCGTTGATCGAAGCGGGTGCATTCAGTGGTGCTACAGCAGAAGTCTTGGGGTATGCAGCAGGTCGAGAGCGTCCCGATGCGACCACCTCCCCGAACAAATGGGGCAAGGGGGGCGACTCATTCCCGTCGCTCCATACAACCGTCGCCTTTGCGGTCGGATCCGTGTTTGCGGAGTCTGGCAATGACGAGTACCGATGGATTCGTCGCTTCATCGGCTATGGCGTGGCAAGTGCCACAGGTTACGTTCGAGTCAGTGAAAACGTGCACTGGCTATCGGACAGCGTAGCGGGCGCGGCGCTTGGAATGGCGACCGCGCGATTTGTCTTGAATCGACAAGCGACGCAAGACGGAGCCGCGGCGCTTCAATTTCAGCCGGTTAAGAACGGTTGGTTAGTCTCCTATTCCATGCGTACGCATTAGAACGCGACTGGACGTGCCAGGCATTCATCCATGACCTGGCGGTGCTGGCAGCGTGCCGGGCGCTCTTAAGCCCTTGTTTTAATTGGCGCTCCCTACGAGATTCGAACTCGTGTTACAGCCTTGAGAGGGCGCTTAGCAAACAACACCGTACAGCACTGCATGATAGAAAACACCTAGAAAATAGCCTATTTTCCAATACCTGTCCAATACCGTCTGTTATGATTCGGGTACGCTTAGTGGACATAGTGGACACGACGATATCACGCGTTCAGTAAGAGGCGGAGTTCTCGAAACCCGATCGGCAAGACTGCGATTGGACGTGCGACCGCGGCCCTATTGGACTCCCTGCGGATTGCCGGGGCTGCACTTGGGCTACCGGCGCCTCGTGAAA
>Ga0209169_10000052_pt1 | contig 64751 bp, 58 predicted proteins | sample HubBroMetageWRM4_FD_188346 | JGI IMG/M metagenome (GOLD analysis project Ga0209169, IMG submission 188346) | Warmed soil microbial communities from the Hubbard Brook experimental Forest, New Hampshire - Hubbard Brook CCASE Soil Metagenome WRM 4... | ecosystem: Environmental > Terrestrial > Soil...
CCACGAAGCTGATTTTCAGCTCTTGAAAGGCTGGGGCGGGGAATTCGGTTTTGATGTAACTTGGCCGCTGACCGCGGGCGAATTCGTAGGTCAAATCCCAGGTGGCGTATTCGCTGGTGGTCTGGTCAAGCGTGTTCAGCTCGTTCGCCAGGGCGCTGGAGGCGCGCGCGATGTCTCTGCCGGCGAAATCCTCTTCCAGTTTGGCGAAACCGCGCATGAGCACGATGCGCGAGAGCATGAACAGGCCGGCGACCAGGCCGAGCATGGTAATCCCGATGATCAACAAAGTTTTGCGCCGTAGAGAGGACGGCACACGAAGTTGGGCTATGTGGAGGGGTCCCAAGAGAGGCCTCAGTTGGTAGTATATCGGCTGCGGGGTGATCGTGGATTTTACGGTGTCCTAGTCGTACACGGGTGGTTTGGCGCCGGCGGTGCTGCGAAGCCTGTGGTGGCGGCTGGGTGGCAGTAAGGTTTATGCTCGATACATCTCGCTTGCCGTAGGCAGGCATCCTTAGTATTCAACTCCTGTGGAATCGCGCGGAAGAGGGGTCAGATGAAAAAGAGTCTGCTTCACTCGCTGCAGTCCGTACTATTGGTGATGGCCGCTGGATGCGCGGTGCCTGCTCTGGCGCAGGACACCGGGCCGATGCCTCCGCCTCCTCCGGCGTCTGCTGCTGCTCCCGCCCCTGCTCCTGCGAACCAGCCTGGTGGGGCGCAGAAACCGCAGGATGGATCGGGTGGCGCGCCTGCTTCGGGAAGCAGCACTGGTCCGGCGCCGGCTGCTGACGGCGGGGCGACTGCTGGCAGTCCGGCTCTACCTGCGCCTGCGGCGAACGGCGCGAACTCCACTGTTGGTGCTTCTGGCGCGCCGGCGGCTCCAGGTGTGCCAGCTGCGGCGGCTGCTCCGGCCGTGGCGTCGGCTGCGAAGATCATGGTGCCGGCGGGGACGCACATTCCTCTGGTGCTGCACAACGCGGTATCCACACGCAGCGCGCGGCCGGGCGACCCGGTGTATTTCGAGACTTTGTTTCCGGTGATGATTGACGGGAAAGTGGTGATACCGGCAGGATCGTACGTGAGTGGGGAAGTCACGGAGTCGAAGCGGCCGGGACGCGTTAAGGGCCGCGGCGAATTGATGATCAAATTGACGACGATGATTTTGCCGAACGCTTACATGGTGAACCTGAACGCAGTTCCCAGTAATGCTGGGACGGGCGGCAACGAGACTACGGACAGCGAAGGCAAGATCATAGGAGATTCGGAGAAGGGGCACGATATCGGAACCATCGCGAAGACCACTGCGGCCGGTGCGGGCATCGGGGGCTTGGCGACGCGGACCGGAACAGGCGTAGGAATTGGCGCGGCTGCCGGAGCGGCGGCGGGTTTGGCGGCGGTGCTTTTGACGCGCGGGCCGGATGCGGAGATGCCGCGCGGGTCCACGGTGGAAGCGGTGATTGACCGTTCGCTGTATTTGGATTCGGACAAGGTGCAGTTCACGGGGCCGGGACAGGCGTCGTCGCTGGCGGGGCCGGCGAATCGGGAGCCGGTGCGGAACCGGGATCCTTTTTAGATTTGTGATTGATGCGTGGGCGTGTTTATCGCGATCGTGTGTCGTCGTGACGACGGACTGCAGAGCGCCGGCGGTGGTCGCCGCCGCATCGATGGCTTAGTGAAGTGCGCCGCTACCAAATCAGAAAGCGCTGCGGTTTGCGCGCGCGTGGGATTTGGCGGCGCTGAAACGTAGTGGCGAAAAACTCTCCGCGTTGAAATTCGATTTTCCTGTGACAATCCAATCGCGCATGATTTTTGCCGTAGCAGGGGCTAGCAGAATGCCGTTGCGGTAGTGCCCGGTGGCGAGCCACAGGCCTGCGATGTCGGTGGGGCCGATGATGGGCAGAAGATCGGGCGTGCCAGGGCGCAGGCCGGACCATTCTTCGACGATTTTTGCGTCGGCCAGAGCGGGAGCTAGTTCGAACGCGGAGTCGAGGATCTGGCGCACTCCTTGCGGCGTCACTTGTTTCACGAAGCCGGCATCTTCGAGCGTGCTGCCGGCGATGATGCGGCCGTCGCGGCGCGGCACCAAGTAGCCGTGCTGCGAGCGCAGAACTTTTTTCAGCTGCATGGTTTCCGAACGCAGGGCTAGCATTTGTCCGCGCACGGGATGGACGCGGGCGTAATGGCGTAGGTGCGATCGCGGATGTGAATCGCCTTCATGCGTCGCGTCTGGGATTGAGCCGTCTGCGATCGTGCCGCAAAAACTTCCGGCGGCGATGACTACGTGTTTGACTGCGATTTTCTGTCCCGCGGCAATCACGCCGGTGCACGCTTGGCCTTCATATAGCAGGGCATCCACAACGCAGTTGGCGCGAATTTCGGCGCCGCTTTGCTTCGCGGCTGCGATGACGGCTTCGACGAGCAAGCGCGGATCTACCGTCGCTTCTTCCGATAGCCAAGCGACCGCGCCCGCTTGGGGGTCAAGCGATGGCTCGTGCTTGCGCGCTTCGTTTGGTGAGATCGGCGCGGCGGCTAATCCCAGCCGGTGAAATTCGGCGACCATTTTGTTGCGCGCGTTTTCAGCATTGCGACCGCGGAACACCTCGAACGTGCCGTTGCGCGTGAAATCCGTGGACTTGCCGGAAGCTTTTTCGATTGCCGCGATGAATTCGGGGTAGAGGCGCAGGCTTTCTCTTCCGAGAGGAACCAGCGCCGCAGCTTCCGGCGAATCCGGCCCGGGCGCGAGCATTCCGGCAGCGGCCCAGGAAGCTTCGCGGCCTGGCTCCTGGCGATCGAGTACCGCAACGCGCAAATTTTCGGCCGCAAGCTCGAAGGCGATCGAGCTGCCGATCAGTCCGCCGCCAACGATGATTACGTCGAATGCGCCCACCGATTCATATTATCAGGAATTGCAGTGCGGATATTGCGATCGCGGGCCGCGCGCCGGAGCCAGCTGCGTCGTGTGCTGTCTGGCATGCAAGCGTGAGCCCGCGCGAAGAGTCCTCTGGACGGACAGATCCGCATGATCGACAGAGCCATGGCGGCGGGAAAGTGCACGAAGAACAGGCAGGGGCAGAGGAAGCTGGCGACTCAATTTCAGATTGGGCGTGAACCAGGTTGAAACAGTGCGCCGCAACCTAGCAGCCCGACATCGATGCAATAATCTGCCGTGAGCGGGCAAAACTTGCCGGGTTTCTTCTCTTTGCTGAAAACTCTCCCAGCTGATTCGTGGTGTGTTCGATTGCGGGTGAGGCGAACCGGGAGTGATATGCGTGCTTGCGGTGGCATCTGCAAGGCCGAGGGCGAAGCCACGATCATGATTCGAAGATGGGATTTGGGTCAGAGAGAGTCGACGAGCTCGACGGAGAGGAGGCGGGCTTTTTGCGCCAGGGTTTGGGCGCGGGACCAGTCGCCGGCTTTGCCGGCTTCTTCGGCTTGGGTGAGGAAGCTGCGAATTTTTTCTTGCAGATCTTGCTGCGCGGCGTTCAGGACTTTGCCGTTGGCTTGCTGCAGATTTTTCTGCGCGACGGTTGCATCTTCGCCGGTGCTGTGGCGCATGCTGGCTTGATCGCCGGGCGAAAGCTGTGGCGAGATTTGCGGCGGAGGAGTGCGCGCGGGCTGCTCGGCTTGGGTATCCGAGGAAGTTTCGGTGGATTGGCGATGCGGAGGTGGAGGTGGTTTGGTGTGCGCCGGCTCGAAAGGTAGCGGAGCGGCGGCGGTGGCGGCGGGAGTTGGCGGAGGTGCTACGGTTTCGACTGGAGGGAGAGCGTCGGTGTCTGGCGCGATGTTGGTGATGGGTTTGGAATCGGCGGTGGAAGGAGCGGGTGCGGCGGCTACTGGCGCGGGGGCTTTCACTGACGTGCGGTTACACCCCGCCACGCTGTACGACAGCCCGCTGATAAAAAAGGCTGCCAGCAACGCGGATTCTGTTTTTCGGCTGGGCATTGATCTTCTAAGTTCTGTACTTCTCGCTTCTACGCGTCTCACTTCGACCCTTCGCAGTGCTAAATTGCAACTTCCGGGTTCTAACTTTGGACTCTTAACTTTTAACTCTCAAGTTCTAACTTGTGGCGTTTATCTCTTCTCTTCAGCAAACGGCTGGCCGAAATCGCGATGTTTGCCCGTCGCCGCTTCCAGCGAACGCGCCAGCGGCAGCTCCAGGCGAAAGGTGGTGCCGCGTCCAGGCTCCGATTCAAATTCTATCCGACCGTTGTGCAACTGCACAAACCGAAAAGTGTTCGCCAGTCCGATGCCGGTACCTCCGGGACGGGTTGTAAAAAACAGCTGAAAAATTTTCTTCTGATTTTCGGGCGAAATTCCCGTACCGGAATCGGCTACGGCAATGACGGCGAAATCGCCGTGGCGGCGCAGGCTGAGCGAGATCGTGCCGCCGGGACTGGTGAAGTCGCTAGCGTTCAGCAAAAGATTGAGCACCGCCTGATGAATGAGCTGGCCGTCCACGAGCACGTGCGGAAATTCAGAGGGCAAGTCCACGCGCAGTTCGATCCCGGCCTTCGCGATGGTGGGCCGCGCGGCTTCCAGCACGTCGTCGAGCAGGATGCGCAGGTCGGTTTCTTCCAGTTTAATTTCCAGCGGTTTGGTGAAATTCAGGAAAGTTTTCACGGCGCGGTCGAGGCGATCAATTTCGCTATCGAGCATTTTCACCGCCTGCTGTGGTTCAGGTTCGACGGGCATATTGGCTTTCAGCACTTCGAGCCAGAGGCGCATGGAGTTCAGCGGATTTTTCACTTCGTGCGCGACGCCGGCGGTGACTCGGCCGAGGGCGGCGAGACGTTCCGAAACTTGCAGCTGATTGCCGATGCGCTCGAGCGATTCCACGTCGCGCAAGGTGATGAGCGCGCCCATGGCGATGCCGTGTTCGCGAATCACTTGGGCGCTGAGGCCGATGCGCTGCGAGCCGTGCAGTCCAGCAAGAGTGATTTCGGCATTTTCGATGTGGCCAACCTCGTCGCCGTGGATGCCCAAGGCTTCGCGCGCGGGATGGCCGGGCGGGAAAATTTCACTGACGCGCAGTCCGCGCAAAACTTCAGAGCGCTGGCCAAGAAATTTTTCCACCGACGGGCTGACCAACACCGCGTTGCCGCGCGCGTTGAAAAGCAGCAGGCCGTCTTCCAGACCGCCCATCACTTGGTCGAGATTTTCGCGCAGAGTACTGAAAATTTCGCGCACGTCTCTTAACTGTTTTCCGATGCCGATGATTTTGGTGCTCACCGCGCCGAATTCGTCGCTGCGTTCGACCGGCTCCAGGTCAAATTCGCCGGCGGAGATGCGGTCCAACTGCGCGGAGATGCGGTCAATCGGAGCGAGCGAAGCGCGGCTGACGACGAGAGCGAGAAGAGTCGAGAGCAGCACGGAAGCCAGCGCGTAATATCCGGCGGAAACCAAGCCGGGCGAGATTTCGTTACGGATGAGCGCCGAAGAAAGGCCGATGCGAATGTAGCCGAAGGGGCCCACGATATTGAAGGGCAGCGAATCCTCGTACACCAGCGGCGGTCCGTAGAGAGTGCGCAACTGCTGGAAGAATCCGCCGCGGACGAGCGAATCGACCGGCGGGCGCTGGGCAATTTTCTCACCACGCAAGCTGGGATCGCTCGAGACCAGCGCAATTCCGTCGAGGTCGCTGATGGTGATTTCGTAGATGGTAGGCGAATACCCGATCGCCGACTCCATCACGGAATTCAGCGTGCTGCTATTGTCGAGCGCGCGTTGCACGTAGGCGCGCAAATCGGCGGGGCTGGAGGAAGCCGGGGACTCGCCGCGAGCGGCGGCGTCCGTCATGGAATTCTGGCAGGCGAGATAAATTTGCTTTGCGACGAAATGTGAGCGGTCATCGGCCTCGCGCAAGGTCTGGCGCGTAAGTCGCGCGATGTACAGGCCGGAGACCGTGGTGACGACCGCTAGGACGAGCAGGGAAGTCGCCAGCGTGAATTTAGTTTTCAGGCTGAGACGCATCTCGTCGCCCCGCCTCGTATTCTTTTAATTTGTTGTGCAAAGTTTTCAGGCTGATGCCGAGAAGTTCGGCGGCGCGCGTCTTGTTCTGGCTGGTGGCGGCCAGAGTTTGCACGATTAGTTCGCGCTCGACGGCGTCCACGGTGGTGCCGATGGGAAAGCGCAGGCCGCCCAGGCCCGAGGTGGTCATGGCAGTGACGCGGCCAAATTCGGCCGGCAGATGCTGGCGCGCGACCGCGCCGCGGTCGGACGCGATGGCGGAACGCTCCAGCACGTTGCGTAGCTCGCGCACGTTGCCCGGCCACGGGTAGGACTTGAAGAGTTCCATCACGTCGGTGCCGACGCTGGTGACTTTTTTTTCGTGCTTGGCGGAAATATCGGCGAGCAGATGATCCACCAGCAGCGGCAAATCCTCTTTGTGCTCGCGCAGCGGAGGGAGATGGATGTTGAAAACATTCAGGCGGAAATAAAGATCCTGGCGCAGATGTCCGTCGGCGACGGCTTGTTCCGGATTTTTGTTGGTGGCGGCGACCACGCGGACGTCCACGGGAGTCTCCACTTTGCTGCCGAGGCGGCGGACTTTGTGATCTTCCAGGACGCGTAGCAATTTGGCCTGTGTTTGCGCGGGCATCTCGCCGATTTCATCGAGCAGGAGCGTGCCGCCGTCGGCGAGTTCGAAACAGCCGATACGGCGTTCAGCGGCGCCGGTGAACGCGCCTTTCTCATGGCCGAAAATTTCGCTTTCCATCAGCGATTCGGGGATGGCCGAGCAATTGATGGCGACGAAGGGGCGATCGGCGCGGGGCGAGAGCATGTGAATCGACCGCGCGACCATCTCTTTGCCCGAGCCGGTTTCACCGGTGATGAGGACGGACGCGGTGGAGGGCGCGGCGATTTCCACCTGGCGCATCACGTCCTGCATCGGCGCGGAGGTGCCCACGAGAGTGCCAAGTTTTCCGGCGGCGCGCAGATCGCGGGTGAGTGCGACGACTGCTTGCTGATTACGAACGTGCCCGAGCGCGCGTTCGAGCAGTGCGCGCAACACCGGAGGCTTCAAAGGCTTTTCGATGTACCAGTAGGCGCCGGCTTCGATCGCTTGCACGACGCGTTCGTCGCTGCCGCGGCCGGTGATGATGATGACGGGAATGCGCAGGATTTCGTCGCCCAGCTGTTTCAGCAGGTCGAGGCCGTTCATACCGGGCAGTTCGACGTCCGCGAGAATCAGGTTGGGCTGGAATTCCTGAAATTTGGCGAGGGCTTCTTCGCCGCTGGCGACGCCGAGAATTTCCCAGTTCCATTTGCGCAGCAGGGCTTCGTAACCTTTGCGGGCGTTGTCTTCATCTTCAACGATCAGAATGCGTTGCTGGTTGGGAATCGGGGTGGTCATCGGAACTTTCAGCCTACCAGCACTCTAGCGGAAATCCAATAGACTGAGGCGGGGGTATCGCGAGCCGAAAAGGTACGGGGCGTTTCCTGAAGTGGGACGGGTTAGCAGCGCCGTTTGGGCAATGGGAGGATCGCCTGGGACTTAACGGCTTTATTGTCAGTGGGGACGGGCATGTCGGTGGGCCATCTTCTTGCAGCCGCTTTCGTAGGTGAACCGTGGAAGAGAATCGAAAGGTCGTGCGCTACGATATCCACGTGCCGATGCAGGTTTGCATGCCGCAGCGGCAGCCGCCGAAGTTTCATGGCGGACAACTGCGGGACATCTCGCGCACCGGCATTTTGTTCCACTCGGAGATTTCGTTCGAGATTGGAACGACGCTGGAACTCGCGTTCTGTTTGCCGGCGGAGCAGGAGCGCAGTTCCTGCGTGCCGGCTCGCGCCACGGTGAAAACGGTGCGCGCATGGGAATTGCCGGGCGAACCTACGCCGCTTTTCGGAATTGCCGTGACGGTTGACCGCATCGCTTTCGAGCAGCCCTCTACTTCGACCGCCGCATGAGCGCCGGGCGATTTGCTTTTACTGACTGCCGCCTCGCCAGCGAATCGTTTTTTGATTCCCGCACGCTAACGCAATTCCAGCACGGCTACTATGTTCTGCCGAGATGCAGCGGCCGCTCGAGGACAAGTTCGAGCTTCATATTTTGCGGCAGGGTGAGTTCCTGGCCCAGGCCGGATGTAATCATGAAAGCGGTGGCGGCGGAGATGGCCGCGCCCATGGCAGCGTCTTGTTTATTTTTGGAGGCAATCCCAGGTTCGGCGCCGACGAATGCGGCTTCGGCCGCGGCGAAGGCTGCGTCTTCTTGTTTGCTGGTGGTGGCGCGGATTTCGCCTTCGCGATCGTAGAGCACGCGGATGGCATGAACTCCGGGAGCGTCGATTAAATCAGCCACCAGAGGAATCCAGCCGGTGGAATCGTGGATTTCATCGAAGGTGAGCCAGAGGCGTGCGCGGCCGACTTTCCCGGCGGGCTGAATTTTGTCAATGTGGCCGCGGATTTGCGCTCCGGCGGGGAGGCTGGTGCCTTCCGCGGTGGCGATGGGTTCGAGGGTGCGCGCCAGGAATTGCTTGCCGACTTTGTCTTCTTTGGTGGAGATGGTGGTTTGCAGGGAGACTAGAAAACGGGTGCCGCGAGCGGCGGCGTCGGGCGGCGCGTCTTGCGATCGGGGAACAGGATCCTGCGAGGGCGTTTGGGGTTGGGTTGCGGCGCCTGAAAACAGCAGGAGAACGGACGTAAATGCGAAAATCCTCCAGCGTTCCATAAATTCCTCCAAATTTTAGTTTGGCGCTTTCAGCTGGAGGCGAAAGCGGGTACGTCTTGCAGCGAATATAGCAAAACCAGGGCGCTGAGGCGAGCGTGGTTTGCCTTTTGTGCGCGCCTAGCGGGTGGGATGCTGGGAATTCACGCGGACTCTGGCTCGCGAGCCGCGCCGGGCGGAGCTTCAGAAAAAACTCTGCGGGAACGGCCGGGCGTGACTTATAATCCCGCCAGTTTTACGGGTACCAGTAGGATACGCTCGATACTCCCTTTTTCGGCTCCCTTCGAGACCTGTGGTCTTTTTCATCGCGTCGCCTGCGGGGGCAAGAGTGGGTGCTATCGTCAGCGCGGGGCGATGTGGGTTGGGTCGTGTTGAGGAGGCGTACTTTGAAAGTGCTAGAACGTGCCGCCATTTTAGTTTTGACTGTCTTTTTGGTGGAAGCGGCGGCGTTCGCCGACGACACCAAACGTCGCGTGGCGGACGGGACCGCTAGCGCAGGTGCGACGGCGGCAGGCGCGCCCTCCACGCCGGCCGCGAACGATACCACCGGGAAGACTGCCACCGCTGCGACGAACTCGGCGACGGCGGGTGGCACATCAGGAACATCCGCGGTCCCTGAGAGTCCCTCAGCAGCCGCGACAGTGCCAGCGCCGACTCCAGCGCCTGGGGCCCCGCCTAAACCCAATTCCGGTGCGGCCCAATCGAAGGCGGTCGCGGATGAGGATTCCGAGCTGCCGAATTTTACGCCGATGCCGGCGCTTGATGGCAACCCGGGACTATTCACGTTGGAGACCGGCGAGACGCTTCCCAAGCACGGCTGGTCCCTGGGCATTGGATTGAACAAATTTTCGCGCATGCCGGGAGACATCACTTCGCTGCAGTTGGTGCCTTCGGTGGGCTACGGCGTAACCAACTGGTTGTCGCTGTTTTATCAAATCAATTCTTACGATTACATTCACGTGGGCGAGCCGAGCCTGCTGAGCCTGGCGCCCGTGAACGCAGCGAATCCGCAATATCAGAACACGATTTACAATTCGATTATTCCGTCCACTGGTTTTCCGCCGGCTTATGTGGAGGATGCGCCATTTGCATCGCACAACGGCAGCGGCGTGGGGGAAATGGATTTGGGATTCAAGATTGGGTTGCTGTCGGAGCGGCGAGGTAAGCCGATTAGTCTTTCGATTCGCAATGATTTCTATCTTCCGACGAAGACTGGGTTGACGGACTTGTTGGCGAACCAGGTGCAATACGGAAAGTTCAATTACGGAGTGGGGCTCGAAGCCAGCAAGACGTTCTTTCACGGCGGAATTACGGCGACGGCGAACTGGTCGTACCGGTTCACGCGCAATTCCAGCTACACAGCATTAGTTGGTGGCGTTCCGGAAACCGTGGTGCTGAACCTGGCGGACCAGATGCAGGTGGGCGCGGGACTTTTGATTTTTCCGACGAAGCGATTTCAGATTATGACGGAGTACGACGGCACGATTTACGTGGGCAACGGAATTCAGAACACCAGCTTTGGCGCGCGCGATCCTGTGGACAATATTATCGGCTTCCGGCTGTATGCGTGGAAGTGGGCGGCGTTGGACATGGGCTACAGGTATTCGCTGGACCTGTCGAATCATCGCGACCGCAACGGATTCATTATTAAGGTGGGCGTGGCGCACTGGCCTTCGAAGCCGTTGCCGCCGGACGTGGTAACGGCTTCGTGCGCAGTGGACAAGGCTGCGGTGAGGGAGGGGTCGGAGGATTACGTAACGGCGAACGTCAGCGCGACGGATGCGAACGGGCTGCCCTTGACCTATCAGTGGACCGCGACGGGCGGCGCGATTGATGGTTCGGGACCGTATGTGCGCTGGAATTCTGCGGGGGCAGCCGCGGGGAGTTACGTGCTCACGTCGCGCGTGGATAATGGCGCGGGCAAGACGGCGAGTTGCACGGCGAACGTGACGGTGCAGCCGAAACCGGCGCCTCCCGCTCCGACCATGACGTGCGCTGCAGATCGTTCGACCGTGCTGGCAGGGGAGCGCGCGGAGATCACCGCCAATGTGAATGATGCATCGGGAACGGCGATACGATTCACGTGGCAGAGCAACGGCGGGCAGATTTTCGGCAGCGGCTCGATTGTGCAATTGGATACATCGGGGCTGGCGCCGGGAATCTATACTGTGACTGGGCGCGCGGAAAATGAACTGCACAGCGCGTGCGATTGCACGGCGGCTATTACGGTGCAGGCGCCACCTGCAGCGCCGCAAGCGAGTAAGGTGAGCGCTTGCGATTTCGCTTCGGGCAGCGCGGGCGCGGACAACGTGTGCAAGCGCAATCTGGACGACGTCGCGGTGCGTCTGCAGAGCGATCCGCGGTCGAAGGTCGTGCTCGTGGGTTCCGCGGAACCCAAAGAACCGCGAGCCGCAAAGCTGGCGGGCGAACGCGCGGCGAGTTGCCAGAGATATTTGCAGGAGAAGAAGGGCGTGGACGCTTCGCGGGTTGAGGTTCGCACCGCGGCAGGAGTGGCGGGCGCGGGTAAGGACAACCGGCGGGTGGATATAGTGTTTGTTCCGGATGGCGCGTCGTATTGAGTTCGCGTTAATTTCGGATTGGTCGGAGGTTCGTTGCAGGTACTGCGGGAGAAAGGAAGCAGCAGGACGTCCAGTGACATTCGCGGGCGGCGGTAATTCGGCGAGCAGTGTGTTTGATTGGAGAAGTCTCGTAGAGGAAGCTTCGTGCTGCGCTCCGCCAGAGTCGGCGTGGCCCGGTGCTTCGAGTCGCAATTAATTTACGACTGACGCCTCGCGGTGGTTCCACCGCATATTTTTTTGCCGGCCGCTTATGGCTCGTATCGAACATGACTTCGCTTAACAAGTCCCTCCGGTGTTTTGCCATCATGGTGTTTGGGGTGGTCTGGGCGTGCGTGTGCGCAGGTGTCGGCGTTAGGCCGGTGCGGGCGCAGATGTGGCAGGCCATGGGTCCGGAGGGAGGTGACGTGCGCGCGCTGGCGAGCGATCCGGCGCATCCCGAAGTTCTGTATATGGGCACGACCGATGGCGCGATTTTCTTGTCGCGCGACGCCGGAGCCGATTGGGAACCGCTCGGAGTAGCAGGTGAGAATCAAAATGCGGTGGTGACGGCAATTATCGTGGACCCCGGGCGGTCCGCGCGGCTGTATGCAGCGACTTGGACGCGTGAGGCTGCGGGTGAAGGCGGCGGAGTTTTCTTGAGCAGCGATGGCGGCGCAACGTGGCGGGATTCAGGCCTGGCGGGCCATGCGGTGCGTGCACTGGCGCAGGCTGCTTCCGATCCGGCTGTGCTGGTGGCTGGCGCGCTGGACGGAGTTTTCTTGTCGCACGATTCGGGTGAGAGCTGGCAGCGGGTGACGCCCGCTGGGGCTGCCGAGCTGCGCAATTTTGATTCGCTGGCGATTGATCCGCGCAATCCGCTGGTAATTTACGCGGGAACGTTTCATCTGCCATGGAAGACCAGCGACGGTGGCAAGCATTGGAGCCCGATTCACGCTGGGATGAATGATGATTCCGACGTGCTGAGCCTGGTGACGGACGCGCAAAATCCGCAGCTCATTTTTGCCAGCGCTTGTTCGGGGATTTATCGCAGCGCGGATGCCGGCGCGGCCTGGGAGAAACTCGAAGGCATTCCGTACTCTTCGCGGCGCACGCCGGTGATTCGTCAGGATGCGGCACACCCAGCGATTTTGTATGCGGGAACGACCGAAGGGCTGTGGAAGACCGCGGATGGCGGCGCATCCTGGCGGCGGATTTCGCCGCGGAGTTGGGTGATTAATTCGATGGTGATTTTGCCGCCTGATCGTGATAACGGCGGTGGATCGCGCGTGCTGCTGGGAACGGAGCAGCACGGAGTTCTCGCGAGCGACGATGGCGGTGCGAGTTTTCACGCTTCGAACGAGGGATTTCATCATCACCGCATCGTTTCGCTGGCTGTGGACCCGCGAGACGCAGAGCGTGCAGCCGCGGTTCTGCAGAACGCGCCGGACGCGCTGTTGATGACTGAAGATGGCGGCAAGAATTGGGTGCCGATGAGCGCCGGCCTCGATGGGGCAGCGGTACGGCAGATATTTTCATCGCCGATGGGCTGGTGGGCCGCGCTTGCTTCCGGCGGCCTCGCGCGATTCGACGCGCAGCGGAATACATGGGCGCGCATCGGCTTCGTTTCGAATTCTTCAGCGGTGAATACAGCGAGCGATTCCACAGGCGCGCAGAGCGAACTGCGCGCTTTTCAGCCTGCGGTGAACGAAATGTTTTTCGCCGACTGGGCTTGGTTCGTTGCGACGGAGCAGGGACTTTTCGTGTCGCATGATTCGGGCCGGTCGTGGGCGAAATTGCCGTTCGGACCGGGCGAGTTACCGGTTGGTTCGGTGCGAGCATCGAGCGACGGCGTGCGGATCCGGCTGGTATCTTCGGGCGGGATGATTTTCTCTGAAGACGCGGGACGCACATGGACGTGGCACGATCTGCCGCTCGAGTCGGGCGGCGCGATACGGTTGGAGTGGACGCCGGACAATATTTTGCTCGCAGTGGCGCGCACGGGCTTATACATTTCGCGCGACGCCGGAAACAGCTGGACCAAGGCGCAGGCAGGATTGCCCGGCGGGCTCGCGGATGCTTTGCTGGCGCGGCCGGATCTCTGGCTGGTCTCGATGCGAGCGGCGGGCCTGTACATCTCGCGAGACGAAGGTGCGACGTGGACGCGTGTGAAGCCGGGGTCCGCGGTTAGAACATCGCTCGAGACAACATCCATCAGCGCAGCGCGGGCCAGCGACGGCCCGTTCCCGGTGCTGCTCGCGGTCGGCGCAGCGGGGCGGATTTACGCCGGCTCCTCGAGCGATGGCTTATACGTTCTCGATTTCTCGGGCACTCCCGCGCCGAAATCTCTTGCCACGGACGCTGTCAGCGTACCGGGCGGGCACTAGACCATTAGGGAGCTAGCGGAAACGGTCCATTCGGAAGCGAGCAAAGTGTTCGAGCAGGCGGAACGGGCGCGGCGCAACGTAAAAAATCTGCTGTGCTTCGCACGGAAAAACGAGCCGGAGCGCAGCCGCGTGGATTTAAACGAAATCGTGGAACGCACGCTGGCGCTGCGCAGCTACGAACTGAGAGTGGAAAACATCCTGGTGCAATGCGAGTTAGCCGGGGGCCTGGCGGAGACGTTGGCGGATCCCTACCAGCTGCAGCAAGTGGTGCTGAATTTATTGACGAATACGGAGCAGGCCTTGCTGCAGGAGTGAGGGCAGGGAAAAGTAAAAATTAAGACGCGGGTGGCTGACGGCCACCGGCTTGCTATAGAAATATCCGACGACGGCCCGGGCGTTCCGCGGGGAATTGCGTCGCGCATTTTCGATCCTTTCTTCACCACCAAGCCTTCGGAAGTAGGGGAAGGGCTGGGACTTTCGATTGTTTACGGAATCGTGAAGCAACCCGGTGGGGAAGTGACTTTTGAAAACCAGAACGGCGGCGGCGCGCGCTTCGTGGTGGAGTTGCCGGTGCTTGAGATTCCGGCGGACATGCGCCGGCCGGCAGCACCGGAATCGGCGAGCGATTCACAGCCCGTACGAAGTGGGCGGATACTGGTCGTGGAAGACGAGCCTAGCGTGGCACAGCTGATTGTGGATGTGCTGCGCGAAGAAGGCTATCAAGTGGAGGCTCTGCTGGAAAGCCAGCAAGGATTGGCTCGGCTCGCGCGCATGCACTACGATCTGGTGGTGTGCGATTTGCGCATGCCGCGTCTGGATGGTCCGGCGTTCTACGAAGCGCTGGTGCGCACGGGGAGTCCGTTGCAGGAGCATATCCTGTTCGTCACAGGTGATACGCTGGCGCTGCGCAGGATGCAATTTTTGGAGAAGAGCAAACTGCCGTACCTGGCGAAGCCGTTTCTAGTGGAAGAATTGAAACTGGCAGTGAACCAGCGCCTGGAACGCGGCCGCGAAGTCGCGGAACGCGTGTAGAGTACCGGTCCCGGGAGGGCCGAGATGCATGAAACCGAACCGCAACGCCTTGCGCATGCCTACTGACGAGAAAGAGGTTTTAGCCGCGCGAAGCGCGCTGTTGTGCGTGGCCGATGCCGGGCTTGCGGAGCAGTTGGCGCGTGAGCTGAAGCTCTGCACTCACGTAGGGTGTGTCTCTGTCGCCGCGAATTTGCCGGATTTGGTCGAGCGCATGGAGCACGATACGCCGTGTGTGATTTTGCTGGATGATGATGTGTTTCAGGAAGCGCCGCTCTCTGAACTTCTGCGGCAATTAACGAAAACTGCTCCGGTGATTTTGCTGGCTGCAGCCGAACGGCAGGCGGAGATTCTGCGCATGGTGGCGGGGGGCGAAGTGGAATTCGTGGCGCGCCGCGGGGAATTTGTTCCACTGGCCGCCTCCTGGTAGAGCGGCGCATGCGCTGGGCCCAGTGCTCGGGATTGTCCGGAGGATCGCCCTGGACGGAAATGCCGGACGATGTGGCGGAAATTTTTCGCCACGAGATCAACAATCCGCTTACGGGGATACTGGGCAACACGGAGTTATTGCTTTCGCTTGGTGTGCGGTTGCCTGCAGCGGACACACAGCGATTACAGACTGTGGTAGATCTTGCGGCGCGGTTACGCGAGAGCATTCGGCGGTTGAGCGACGCCTGGGATAGCCAGACGCGTTTGCCAAAGTCATCCGCGCCGCGCTCGGCGTCCGGAGTTTCGCTGGCCTGACAAAATTATTGTTGCGATTGTCGCGGACTATTCTCTCGCCCTGTGGCAGCTGCGGCGCGGGCTTTTTCCAGCAGTGCGTTCAGGTCTGGGCGCGGAAGAAGTTGTCCAGCGAGGACGACCGCTGAAATTTTCTGCGTGTTCTCAATCTTCTGTGTTGGATCGGCGTCCAGCAGGACCATGTCGGCGCGCTGGCCAGCGGCGATTGTGCCGATATCTTTTCGGCTGAAGAATTCCGCGGGATTTTGCGTGGCTGTTTGCAGGGCTTCTTGCGGCGTTAGTCCTGCCGCGACCAGTTCCTTTAGCTCGTATTGCAGGCTGCTGCCGGGGAATACGAAGCGATCGAGCGAATCACTTCCGGCGAGCAGGCGGACTCCAGCGCGATGCATGTCGCCGGTCAGCTTGCGGTCGTTTTCATATTGGCGTTCCCACCAGGCGGCGTCGGCCAATTCCTTTTGCGACAGCGGGCCTGTGGGGCGCCACTCTTTTTGCAGCGCGGCGGGAACAAAGGCCAGGAGCGGATCGCCAGGCGACAGCTGCGGCGCGTGGGCCAGAATCGAAATGGGGTAGAGCGTGGGCGTAACCCAGGTGCCGTTGCGAACGAAGGTGGCCCACAGCGCCGCGGCTTTCTGGGGCGAAAAAGTTTTGTCCGCGTCGTCGAACGCCGCGGCATCGGAGCCGTCTCTTTTCGCGGCAGCTTGCTGCAAGCGGCGGCGCAGGTCTGCCGCCTGGCTTGAGCAATCCAGCGCGAGGTTGCTATAGATGATGTGTTCGATGCTTTTCTGTCCGGCCGCGGAAGCTTCGCTGGCGGTGACGTCTGAGGGAATGTGGCCGGCGAAAGTGATGCCGTCTTTTTTTGATTCTGCGGCGACCGCGAAATATGCCTCGCGCGAAAGTTGAATCACTTTGATGAAATCGGCGCCTCGATTTTGCAATAGATCAACGGCGGAGCGGGCTTCTTCGGCGCTGCCAACTTGAAAGATTGAGGGATCGGAGGATTTCGCCTTGCCGGGGGGCGGCGCAGGCACGAGCATCGGACCAGCGGCAACGATTTGCGGACCCAGCAGCGCGCCGGAGGCGATTTCGCGGCGCCACTCCTGCAGCGCGCGGAGGTCGCCGCCCATGTCGCGTATACCGGTGATGCCATTCGCAATGAGCAGCGGAAGCAGGACGTTCTTCGACCAGGCGGGGTCGGCGCTGATTCCGGCGATGTGCGTGTGCATGTCCCACAAGCCGGGGATCAGGAATTTTCCGCGCGCGTCGAATTGCAACTCATCTTTGTGCGCGGGGCGCTTCGGGTCGTCTGCGTTGCCGATCCATTCGATGGCGGCGCCGGAAACGACCACGGTCATATCGTGTTGCGGCGGGCCTTGCGGATTGACGATGGTGATGTGAGCGATGGCGAGTGGATTTTTCGCGGCGGAATTCGGCGTGGACTCGCGGTGCGCGCCGCGTTGCGCTCCAGGCTGCGGCGCAAATGCGAGCAGACTTACACAAACGCAGACGGCAAAGCCGCGTAGCAGAAACCGCACGTTAGCACCCCTGGCTGCTTCTGCCCGGCTTAGACGCTACTTGCCGCCCTTTAGGTAGCGATCAAACCAATCGATGGTGCGGTGAATCGCGTCAATTTGATTTTCGCGTTTGGCGAATCCGTGGCCTTCGTTCGAGTAGTAATGCGCGTCCACGGTTTTGCCGGCGTCCTTCAGCGTTTTCACCACCTGCTCGGCTTCTTCTTTGGGCACGCGGATGTCGTTATCGCCCTGCAGCACCAGCAGCGGTGCTCTGGCATTCTTGATATAGGTGAGCGGCGAATCGGCGTCGTAAATCGCGCGATCTTTTTCCGGATCGCCGAGCAGCGATTTTTCGTACTGCTGCAGAAAGGGATCTTCGTGCTGCAGCATCGTGAGCCAGTTGATGATGCCGTATTCTTCGACGGCGGCGGCCCAGATATCCGGAGCTTTGCCGATGGCCATCAGCGTCATATAGCCGCCATAGGAGCCGCCAGTGATTCCGATTTTTTTCGAGTCCACGTAGCCCGTGGCTCCCAGGAATTTCACGCCGTAGATTTCGTCTCGTAGATCGCCGCCGCCCAGGTCCTTCACGTTGGCTTGCTGAAAATCCATGCCGTAGCCGGTGGAGCCGCGGACGTTGGGCGCGATGCAGAAATATCCGCGCGTCGCCAGAGCCACCACGGTGCGATTGAAATAATCGATGGTCTGTCCGGTGGGCCCGCCGTGCGGCAGCACGATCGCGGGATTCGTGCCGTCGCGCTTCAAGTTGAAGGGCACCCACACGAACGCGCTGATGATTTTTCCGTCGAAACTTTTATAGTGCACCAGCTGCGAAGGAGGGATTTTCGCGGTGGAGAGGCTGGCGATAGCGGAATAGGTGAGCTGGCGCGCTATTTTCTGCGCGATGTCGTAAACCCACAGATCGCCGGGTTGCGTGGAGCTCTGGTGCGAAACCAGTAGGCGCGCGCCCATGTGCGCGAAGGGCGAAGGATTCCCGGCATAGCTGTTCAGGCCCGCGGGCAAATTAATTTTAACACCGTGGTGCGTTGCGGTGTTGGCCAGGTAAGCGTCCGTGCGGCCGTCTTCGTTGACGACGTAGGTAAATTGCTTGCCGTCGGGTGAGAAGTCACCTGCGTTTGCTTCCCACCTCAGATCGGTTACCCAAGTGAGTTTTTTGGTAGCGACATCAATTTCGGCGATGTTGCTGTAGCCGCCCGGCCGGTCTGATGCGACGAGCAGCGTCGTGCCGTCGGGCGAAACGGAAGAGGCCATGGTGCGATGATCGCCTTCGTGCGGCGACAAATTTTCCTGCGTCCCGGTTGCGGCATCAATGCGGTAGGCGTCTGAATCGGTGAAACCGGCATTGAAGCGCGTGGCGTAGATAAATTTTCCATCCGGGCTCCAGATGGCATTGTTCCACAGATGGTTCGCGGTTTTTTCCTGCGTCAGGTTGCGTACGGCGCGCGTTTTCCAGTCGAGGACGGCAATATCGATAGCGGAAGCCGTCTTCGGTTTGTAGGCGAATGCGATGGTCTTGCCGTCGCGCGACCAGACCGCGCTGGTTTCGGAAATTTCCGGAGTGTTGGTGAGGTTCACAACTTCGCCGCCATTGCTGGGAATCGCAAAAAGATCGTAAATTTCGCCGCCGCCCTGATCGGATTGAAAGACGATCCATTTTCCATCCGGAGACCAAATTGCGCCGGTCTGGCGATCGTCGGATTGGCTCAACTGGATGGGCCAGCCGCCCGCGGCACTCACCTTCCACAAATTGTTGCGCCCGGTGAGGTTCGTGCCGAAGACGACTTGCTTGCCGTCCGGCGACCATGCGCCGCCGTCGACAGAGCGCGTGTAAAAAAGATCGTCCACGGGGATCGGCGCAGCGCCCATCGCGGGAGTCGAGACGACGGATTTAGGATCAGTGATTTCTCGCGTGTCGGGAGAATCCGAAGCAGCCAGCACGGTGATCGAGAAAACGAGCAGCAATGCAAGTCGGCTGAATTTCACGAAGCGTCTCCTGAGTTTCGGGCAGGGCCATAATAGGTCGCGGTGACCGGGGCGTCAACGTGGCGCAAATCTGCTTTGAGACTGCGCGTCTGGTGAGAATTCGTCGCCTTGTACGTATTAAGTGAGGTGGGTACTGGATGTGCGCGGTGACTTGCGTTCGCGCACGGAGTGGCTGGGCTGCTGAAGCCACTGCATGATGGAGGCAGCCACCCGCGGGGCTTTTTCAGGGCCGCGGATGAACTTCGAGCGGGCGGCACGAGGCAGCGGATGACTCCCCAGAGGTTGTGTCGACCGAATGCGCGCGGACGGCCCGGTCTGTGACACGGGGCTATGGGGCTTTGGCAACGCGTTGCGGCGCTTCGTTGGGTGGGACGGCGTTCGCAACCAATGCAGGCATGATGATGCGAAATCACCCAGCTGGAAACCGCGCCACTTGAAGTTGATCGTCCTAACGTTCCAGTTCTTATTTCGCCACGCTGACAATTGCCCAGAAACAGACTTGAACAAGCGAAGGGCGCGCGTTTGCACTTGCGCGAGGCCGGCCCGCGATGCCAATGCGATCGCGGACAGCGCGGATTTCAGGCCGTTCGTCGCCGAGACGTATTGCTGGGTCCATCGCTCGCGAAAATCATTCACTTTTTTCCCTGCGTGCTTCCGCGCGATGGGCAGCGGCACAACGACGCGCGGAGCGGTCGTGCGCGCAACGACTCGCGGCTTGATCGGCCCGGCAGTCTTGGGCGCCGAAGCGAGACTTTCAATAATTTCGTTTGCAACCGGTGCAGACGGCGACTGCCGTTGACTCGGCGAAGGGAATGCGATGGGGGCGTGCGAAATTCGTGGCGCACCGGGACCCGATTCACGAGCCCGCCTAAGAGCGGCAAAGTGAGCACCTGGCGTGCCTGCGGATTCGCCCGCAGCGGCGGCCGCGGCGAGAGGCTTCGGCTCGCGACTCGGTTTGCCGGGCGCTCGGACGTCGAGCGATACGTCTTGGGCGAGTGGAGTTGCCGCCATTGGCGCGGAAAAGTCCGGAGTTGCCGCGAAGTCTAGCGCGTCCGGCAGCAGTGCTGAAAAAACCGCATCATCCGCAGCGAAATGCGGCGTGAACGGCCTGATTTCGTCGTATTGCAGTTCGCGGGCGGCTGCACCGACAATGCGTCCGGGCACGGGGCGGATCTTTTCGCGCGCGGCGCGCATCAGGGACTGCTCGCAGAGCGCATTCAGTACGCGCGGCAGTCCGCGCGAGTAAAGCAACAGCGCCTCAACCGCTTCCGGATGGAAGACCGTGGCACCCGAGCCACCCGCGATGCGCAGGCGTGCTTCAATGTAATTCTGAGTTTCCTCCAGCGTCAGCGGCGCGGTACGGCAACGCAGCGCGATGCGCTGGCGCAACTGGCGCAACTCGGGACGCTTTAGAGTTTCCTCGAATTCCGGCTGGCCGCAGAGGACGATCTGCAACAGGCTGCCCTCGCCGCTCTGCAGATTCAAAAGCATGCGCAGCTCTTCCAGTGTGCGCAGCGTGAGCCCTTGCGCTTCGTCCACGAACAATACCGGGGTCTGCCCCGCGCAGCAACGGTCCTGCAGCCAGCTGTGCAGGTGCGCCAGTGGCGTACCGCGATTCGCGTTGAATGGAACACCGAAATCCGCCAGGACCAAATCGAGCAGCTCGTCGGCCTTCAAATGCGAATTGAAAATGAATGCTTTGGGGATACGCTCCTGCGCGAGCCACTCCATCAAGCGATTGAGCAGCACAGTCTTGCCCGTGCCGACCTCGCCGGTAAGCAAAAGCAATCCCTTGCGCGCGCGGATTCCTTCGATGATCTGGTCGAGATTTTCTTTGGTCTGCTGGGTGAGGAACAAATAGCGCGGATCTGGATTGGCCCGGAAAGGATTATCACGCAGCTCAAAAAAACTGGAAAATGGCCCGGTCATAGGGGGTCCTTGAGGGCGGGGTAGTTATGATAGGTCAAACTATGCGCCGAGGCAATGCCTTTGCGGGGCCGGACCGAGCGCCGTAAATGGGGCGGAGCTCGCGAGGCGTCAACGCGCCAGAAAAACATGTAGTGGGTCGGTTACCGAGAACTTCACCAATCGGAAGGTGACCTCTGATGGGCGAGAGGCGTTCCTGACGTGCTGTGCCACGCAACGACGGTTTTTCACCCGATCGTTCATCTGGCGAGCTCTCCAGGGGGTGGACTGGGAGCGCAATAGGCCTGCCTGTAATTAACGTGATATCAGGCAGGCCTGACTTTCACTTTAAGGGTATGCAATTTGCCATCCGCTGATGGGGGAATGAATTCGAGGCGATATTCGTTGCGGACAAATTGGGCGATTTCACCATAAACGTCACCGAATTCCTTTGCGTTCTTCGGGAAGTAGCCATGTCCTCCCGTGGCGTCGGTAAGCAGGCGCAACATTCGGTCGCCTTCAGCGAATCCCGCTTGCACGTACTTTCGCTCATCGCGTTCGTCTGGGGACAATTTTTTCTCTTTGAGCGGGGTACGGAGAGCGCCCGCGATCGAGACCGCCAGAATCTGGACGTCGGAAGCTTCTAATTTTCGTTGAACGAGCCGCCAGTCATTTGGGTTTGAATCGTTGAGACCGGTTGACAGAAGAACGATGGTTTTCTTTCCCGGCGCCGAACTAAGCCAGTCCAGAGTGGCCAGAACGCTAGACACCAAGTTCAGTTGGGCGTAACCACCCGTGAAGTTCAAACCCTTTAATCCTTCGTCAGCTTTGGACTTGTCAGTCGTGAAATCCAGTTCGAGAGTCGGCGCTTTCGAATACGACACGATGGCCACTTCGTCGGTGGGAGAGATTCTGTTCAAGAACGCTTCGCCAGCTCGCATAGCGCTCGGCGCTATGAAAAGTGCAGCGGGACCGTTTTCCAGCATAAGGACAACTTGGGCCGGCTCTGCTATTGGAAAGAACCCCGTGATTTCTTGCGCGATGTCATCGTCATGAAGACGGAAATCCTCGCGGTGAAGTCCCTTGACGAAATTGCGGCGCGCGCCCGTCACGGTCACGCCGACGGCAACGCGGTCAACGCTGACGCGAATAGGATTGCTTGAAGGAATGGTTTTCGATGTCCCCTGAGCATTTGTGACAGCGGGGTTGGTCAGCAGAATGAATCCTAGAACATAAGCCGCGCTTTCGAACCATTCCACAATGCTTGAATGTTAAAAGACGTACTACCAACTTCAATGCGATTTCGTAGCGCTGTTTCCGCATCGCTCCACGGGACGACGCAGCTGAACCCTCGCGCGGCGAGACTATTTCAAACGGCAGAGAAGGCGGCGAAGAAGCAGCGCTCAGTTCATCTTGCTGGCGACGCTTTCGTCCTTGAGCACTAGCACCAGGATGCGGCCGTCGGAGTGGAAGGTGCCGCCGGTTGCGGTGCTGGCCGCGGTGAGCGGATCGGCGGGCGTTACGTGGGTGCGCGCGATGACCAGCCCGGTGCGCGATAGCGTGTCGTTGAGATACTCGCGCTCGCCGTCAACTGCTGGGTCAATCTTGTGCGTCACTTTGTTGTTGCGTTCGTCGCGCTCGAAGCCGATATCGTGCGTGGCGGCGACGCACCACAGCGGGCGGCCGTCCACTTGGTATGGCGATTTCCACACGCGCAGGTGATTGCGCGACATCGCGACCCGCACCGGCTCGGCGTGCGCAAATCCGAAATCCTGCGGGCGGTCGAAGAGGTAGAGCGTGCTCATCGGCATGGTGAGGTAATCTTTTTTTTCGAGCGAATCAATTACAGCGTTCATCACGGCGTCTTGCATGGAACGATCCACGCGCACCCAACCGGCTCTCGTGAAGACCTGCACCACTTGCTCTTGTGTGCCGACGAGTAGGGTATTGACCATGTCTCCGGGCTTACCCTGTGGGTCGGAAACGCGCCGCGGGATTTTCCGCAGCAGCGCAGGAGTAATCTCTGGTACCGGCGTTTCTGGCGGCCCGCCGATGGCCATCGCGGCGGTGGTGCTCAGGCCCGGATTGAGCACCGCGATTTTCACCTGGAAATTTCCTTTCGCGCTTTCCGCGTCGCGCAAGCTCTGGTTGATTCCCAGAAACAAGCGGCCCGCTACGGGCGTTTCATAATCCGTGCTGGCGCCAATGGCGAATGGTTCCGCAATATTGTCGTCGCCGAGGCGCCCGATCAGCGAGCCGTGGCCTGCGTTGCTCACGGCGTACTCGCGGACTAGATCGCCAAAACCTCGTGCGAGGCCATCTGGGCCGAACGATCGGCCGTCGGGATGTTTTTTGTCAGCGGGATAGGTGATGATTCCCGCGGCGGTGAAGCCCAGCTTTTCTCCGGCGCGCAGATCAATTTTCGTGTCCACCCACTGTTTGGCGGCGTCCACGTCAATCTGGTAGGAAGTGACGGTGGCGGATGAGCCTGTTTGCGCGGCGGCCGGCTGGGCAGAAACGACGAAGACAGCCGTCAAAATTGCCGCAGCGAGAAAACGAAGCGTAAGAGCTCCAGAAAAATTCACGACTTGTTACCGCGCATCCCGGAATTGCGCGTCGCGGGACGCGCCATTTAATCCCCTGAAAGATTCTTCGGCGATTTCTGGTTCAGCGTGGCGATCAGCAGTTTGGCGCAATCGGGCGCGGGCTCTCTGCCAAAGAGCACCACACCCATCGCATCCACGGGTTTCCCGTACAGAACTGTGTTCGCGCTGTTGTCCGGACGAAGCGTGGACCCCGCCAGCGAAATGCCGGCGAACAGTCCGCGCGCGCGTGAATAGGAAAACACCTCGGCATGCATGCGCACATCGGTTTCGGCCGTAACATTGCGCCCCACCGGACCTGCCGCAACGGAAGCATCGGCTCCCAATTTCACCTTGCTGGTAAGAATGCTGCTGGCCGCGCGGTCATTCATCAGTAGCAACACAAAATCCGTGGCCTGACCGCCCAGTTGCACGCCGAAACTTCCGCCTTCCAGCGCCATCATGGTCGGCGCGCCCCAAGGACCTTTAAAATTGGGGCCGCTGCGGCAGGTCATCAGGCCTCGTCCGTAGCTCGCGCCCAGAACGAACGCTAATTTCACCACCGAAGGCAGAACCACCACGCATTCCGCCTTGCCGATCACACTCTTCGGGATGTCATCCGGGATGTTCATAATCTCTTTCATCACCCGGCCGGCATCTTCAACCCGCCCGCATTCCTTTTCGGACGCAGGCGCGTTGAGCATAAGCGCCGCGATCAATCCCGCGGCGGCAACAGCTTTGATCATCAAGTCTCCCGATTCGTTTCGAGCAGCCCGGATGGCAGAAATTCGCCAGGCGGACGCGCGCAGAGTCCTTCCTGCGGCCAAAAAACGCAGTTTCTCCAGACCGCAGTGAATTCTACATGGGCGGAGAAACCACGGCAACAGCCGCGCCCGACGGCAGCCCGCGTGACGCCGGGAAAAGACCCGTAAATCGGCGGCAGCTATTTACTTCGGGCGCGAGTTTACCTACCATGTGCGGTGCCAGCGAAGCTCCTCCTGGGCGAGTTCTTGCTTTGCCGGCCCCCGAGAAAGCAACTAAAACCGATGCCACGTACCGCACGACTGGTTGTAATAGAACCGAACGGTGTTCGCCGGGAAGTCGCCATCACCACCACGCCGTTCCGCATAGGACGGCAAGCAGGCAACGAATTGACCCTGCGCGACAGCCGTATCAGCCGCGAGCAGGCGCAAATACTTTCCGTGAACGGCAACATGGTGCTGGAAGACATGGGCAGTCGCCACGGAACGTTCGTCAACGGCCAGAAAGTGATCAAGCATGAGCTGGTGCCGAAAGACCAAGTGGATTTCGGCATGGCGGATTCCTACAAGCTTGAATTCCTGGGCGAGGGCGCGACGATTGAGGAATTGGTGGAGCGCGTGGAAGCGCCGGCGCCTAGCCATTCCGGCTCGCGCGAGCTGTATCACCTGGGCGTGCTGCTGGAAGTGGCGCGCACGTTGGGCACGGGGCTTTCGTTGGAAGACGTGCTCACAGCTGTGGTGGACGCGGCAATTCAAGTGACGCGCACCGAGCGCGGTGTGCTGCTGCTGGCGAACGAGTCGCACGAATTGCAGATGATTGTGGCACGCGACGCGCAGCGGCGTACTTTGCGGCCAGATCAATTGCAGGTTTCGCAATCGGTGGTAAAGCGCGTGGCGCAGACGCGGCGCGAACTGATCGTCAGCGACACGGGCGAAGACGGCGGAATGAGCCAGCAGGAGAGCGTCGCGCGGCTGGAGCTGCACACGGTGATTGCGATTCCGGTGGATAAGCTGCCGGTGATCGAAACGCTGGACGCCACCATTTCGACGCGGCAGGGCGAATTGCTCGGCGTGCTGTACCTGGATAGCCATGTGCCGTCCAGCGCGTTCTCCGACCTGGACCGTGAAGTTTTGCGCACGCTGGCGCGCGAGGCGGCAACCGTCGTTGAAAACGCCCGCTTGTTTGCGTCTTCCCGAGCGAAGCAGCGCCTGGACCATGAAATTGAAATAGCGAGCCAGATTCAGAAGCAGCTGCTGCCGAAATCGCTGCCCAATTTGCCGGAGGTCGCGGTGGCCGGTTCCACGCTCTCCTGCCACTCCGTAGGCGGCGATTGTTTTGATGTGATTGGGCTCGGCGGCGGCCGCCACGGATTTTTTGTGGGCGATATCTCGGGGAAGGGCGTTACAGCTGCGCTGCTGGCCACGTTGCTGCAAGGCGTTTTCTTCACCACCGCCGCGATGGATATCTCGCTGCCTGGAGTTTTTTCGCGCGTCAATCAGTATCTGTGCGAGCGCACGGGCGAAGATCGCTATGCCACCGTCTTCTACGGCGTTCTGGACAAGATGGGTCGCTTCGAGTACGTCAACGCCGGACACGTGCCGCCGTTGCTGAAACGCAAAGCGGGCGGGCTGGAAGGCCTGGGCTCGGCGAATTTTCCCGTGGGCATGTTCGCCGAAGCTGAATACCAGAGTGCGCGCGTGCAATTCGAGCCTGGTGATTTTCTGGTCATCTATACAGACGGCGTTTCGGAAGCGACCAACACGCGCAACGAATTGTTCGAAGAGTTCCGCCTGCGCCAGATCGTGGAAGACTTTACCGGTGAGAACGTCCAGCAGCTCGGCGATGCCATCCGCGAAGGCATGCGCGTATTCACCGAAGGCGCGGCGCAGTCCGACGACATTACCATCCTGGTGATCCAATACAAAGGTAACGCGTCGTGAAACGCAAAGCCGCTCAGCCCAGCGAGGGCGGTCTGCCGCTTGAAACGCTCGCGCAGGTGGTGGCGACGCTCAATCCGGAAACCGAGCCGGGCGAACTCGCCGCGCAAATGGTGTGCGTGTTGGCCGCGCCGGGGCGTTTGGAAGGAGCGCGGCTGTGGCGCGTGGTGAGTGGGTTGCCATCGGTGTGGCAGGAAAGCGGCGAGCTTCCGAAGGCCGACGCGGCGCGCATTGCGCGAGTTCTGCAAGGGAAAGATTCGGGAGTGAACGGCAACAGTTGCACATGGGTGCTGGGGCACGGCGCGAATCCGGTGGGAATCCTGGAGGCGTGGCCCAAAGGGCCGCTTGATCCTCGTACGCGCGGATGGCTGGACCTTTTCCGACGTTATGCGGAAGTGGCGCTGGAGAGCAGCGAGCGGCGCCATGCGGTGATCGAACTTTCCACGATTGTGGAAGCCACCAAGCGGCTGAATTCCACGCTGGATCTTGCCGAGCTTCTGAACATTATTTTGCAATTGACCACGCGGCATACCGGCGCCGAACGCGGCACTGTATTTCTGGTGGACCGCGAACGCGGCGAAATCTGGTCGCTCGTTGGGCTTGGCCTCGACCAGCACGAAATTCGGCTGCCGATCAACCGCGGCATTGCCGGTTGGGTAGCGGAACACGGCGAAACCGTGAACCTGGAAGATGCTTACGCCGACCCGCGATTTGAATCCGAAGTGGATATACGCCTCGGCTTCCGCACCAAGTCGCTGCTGTGCCTGCCCATTCGCAGCAAGAGCGGCGAACCCATCGGCGTGCTGCAATTGCTGAACAAAAAATCCGGGCCGTTTACGCACGCGGACGAAAACCTGCTGCGCGCGATTTCCGATCACGTGGCTTTGGCGCTGGAAAACGCGCAGCTGCACCGCGACCTGCTGCACAAGCAGCGCATGGAGCGCGATCTGGCTTTGGCGCGCAGCATTCAGTTGGGATTGCTGCCGGAACGTCCGCCGCTGCTCGACGGCTTTGAAATTGGCGTGGCGCACCGGCCATCGCTGGAAGTGGGCGGCGACTATTACGATTTCATCGCGCTCGCACCGGATACGATTCTTACTGTGGTTGCCGATGTGGAAGGCAAGGGCGTCGGTTCCGCGATGGTGATGGCCAACCTGCAGGCGACGCTGCACGCGTTGCTGGCGCATCTGCACTCGCTGGAGCGCCTCGTGGAGTCGCTGAACGACATGATGCTGGCCGATACGCGCGGGCAGAAATTCATGACCATGTTTGTGGGCTTGCTCGATCAGCCGCGCCGTACATTGCACTACGTAAACGCGGGTCACGTGCAGCCCGCGGTGGTGCGCGTCGATGGCGACGTGGAATATCTTACCGAGGGCGGGATGGTGGTCGGGCTTTTCGCGGGCGTGCGCTATGAGCGCGGGCACGTGAAGCTGCATCCGGGCGACGTGGTGGTTTTCTGCACCGACGGCATCACGGAAGCGAATAACTCCTCAGAAGAAGAATTCGGCACGGAACGCCTGGTGGACCTGGTGACGCGCGAACGCCATCTGCCGGCCCAGGAAATCGTGCAAGCGGTGATGACAAGCGTGGATTCATTCTCGCGCGGCGGATCGCACGAAGATGACCGCGTGATTCTGATAATCAAAGTTACCTGATTTTGCGGCGCCTCAGAGCTTGCCTGGATACTTCTCGTAGAAACCGACCACGCGGTTTTCATATTCGGCCCTGGCTTGCCCTAGGGCTGATGCGTGTCCTGCGCCCCGCACAATCCACAACTCTTTCGGCCCCGTCGCCGCGTCGTAAATGGCTTCCGCGTGGCGACAGGGAATTCTGTGGTCGTTCGTCCCACAAATCAGCAGCACTGGGAACGGACGTCGCGCCACGGCTTTTTCCGGCGAGACTTCGTCGGGATCGAAGCCGCCTGCTTTTGCTAGCGCGCGAATGGCGAAAATCGAAGCGGGACAGAAGAGCGTGTTGCCGAGGAAAGGGCTTATATCTAGGCCCGCGTAGTCGTAGGTGACTTCACGAAGGCTTGCAAACGGGTCTTCAGCGGAGACCGCGGCGATGCGCGGTTCGACGGCTGCGGATTGCAGCGCGATCGCGGCGCCCATGGAAACTCCGTGAGCGTAGAGATGGCGGACTTTCTCGGTGGCGTAAAGAGCGTTAGTGATCGCGACGGTGTCGTAGCGCTCTTTCCAGCCGTAGGTGGCCATGTCGCCGCCGCTTTGGCCGTGTGCGCGGGAGTCCATCATCACGACGCTGTAACCGTGGCGGAGGAGAAATTCCGCGTGGCCCAGATCGCCGGTGCGATTGTCGGAGACGCCGTGAAAAAGCAGCACCCAATCGCCATTTGCTGATGACGGCACGACTTTCCAGCCGCGCAGTTCGACGCCGTCGTTTGCGCGCACTGTGAAATCTGTTTTCGTGGCGCTGGTTCGTTTGAATGTTTGTTCGGTTTCCTGAAGGCGCTCGGGGTTCAGGTTTGCGGGATGGAGCACTCCGGGGCCGATGGCGTTTCCAATGTACCCGGAGGCCGCAGACAGCAGAGCAAGTATGACGGCCGCGATGCAGGCGAACCAGCGCATGAGAACTCCTAAAGATGTTACGAGATCAGACGGTCCAGTGTTTCAGTGGCGTGTGGAAGAGTCACGCGGCTGATACCTAGCCTAGGTGCCCGTAGAAGAGTAATGACGTGTGCCGAAATTCCAGAGCGAGATTGCTATGGTGAGGAACACTACCGCGACGACGGGCACAAGCGGTGCGTACTGCGGCGAGACGGTGCGGCCGAGCATGCGTACGCTGGGATAGAACGACGCGAGGCCGAAGGGCACAATCCAGCAGAGGAAGAATTGCACCACGCCGCTATAAATCGATAGCGGATAGCGGCCGAAAGCGATCACGTTCCACACGGGCGGGTGAACGCCGATGCGATCTTCAAACCAGAACGACACCGTGGTGAGAATCAGGAACACCGATATATAGATGATGCCGGCGCAAAGGCCGAAGAAAAGGAGCATGGCGGATTTCGCGGGAGTCCACGCGAGGCCCAGATGGCGCGTTGCCCACCACATGCAGAACACGCCGGTGGCCACCTCCTGCAGCGATTCGATGCGAAAGGTTTCGAAGAGCACTTGAAAGAGCGAGGAGACCGGCCGCAGCAGCACGCGATCGAATTTTCCTTCAATGATGTAGTTGTTGCCGAAATCGTAGAGGTTCAGGCTGACAATGTTGAAGATGCCGTAGGGAATCAGCGAGAAGCCGTAAAGGAACAGCACTTCGTCGAAGCGCCATCCCTCTAGCTGAGGAACCTTCTGGAACAGCACCACGACGAAACTCAGCGCAAAAATCGTGGCGGCGAAGCTGGTTGCGAGACTGATGAAGAAATCGCCGCGATAGCTGACGCGCACTTTCGCGTACTGGGAAAAATAATCGAAGAACAGCCCGAAATGCCGGTGCGTGGCGTCGAGGAAGCCGGCAATTCCTGATTTCTCCGTGATGGGCGTAGCCGATGGCATGATTTGCGTAGCGCCGGCGTCCGGCCGGCGGGTTTAGATTCGAAATCAGCAAAAAGCCGGCGAGACGCCGGCGCTACGAGTTACCCTCCATGTATCGTAATCTTCTGCGCCGCGCGCTCCCACCACACATGCGCGAGCCACAGCAGCGCGATCACCCACAGCCACTGAGTTCCCAGCGCGCGCAAAGTCGCAGAACGGTCGAGCTTGCCGAGATATATCTGCAGCGGCGTGTAGGCGATATGCTCAAACGGCAGCCACGCCAGCACTTTTTGTACGCGGTCCGGAAAAAATGACATGGGAATCAGCAGCCCGGACAGCAGTTCGATTAGCCAGTACTTTGCGCGGATTAACGCGAGAATAGATTTCAGCGGAATCGCGCACGTGCCGATCATGAAATTGATCGCGGCCATCAGGAAGAAGCTGCCGAACACTGCCACCAGGAACAGCAGAAAATTCTCGCGCGATGCCGGGCCTTGCACGGGAAAAACGAGCGCCACGACGACGGCCGTGGGCAGCGTCAAAAGTCCCAGACGGAAAGCCGATTCACCGATCGCGCGCGAAATCCACATCCACTGCACGGAAACCGGCTTGATCAAATCCATGGCGATCTTGCCTTCGATCACTTCGTACGCCATTTCCTGGTCAATCGTGTTCCAGTAGAACGAGCGAATCATCCAGCCCACGCTCACATAAGTAATCATCTGCGCCAGGTTGTAACCCGCGATGGAAATGCCGCCGCGGTACACAGCGCTCCAGATGAAGTAATACACCGTGACGTTCAGGAAATAAGTGATGATGCCGGTGAAGTATCGCAGCCGGAACGCCAGGATGTTGACGAACCCCACGCGCGAAAATTCCGCGTAGGGCACTAGCGCTTGGATCAACGCGCTCATTTCTGAGTCTGCCTGTACTCGGTGATGATTGCTTGGATCGCGTCGCCCACGGCGGACAGCGCGTGATGATGACCACTGACATCTTTCACGGAAGCGCTCTCGGTGAATGCACCGGCATCCGTCAGCACGTAGAAAATCAGTTGATCTTGAGTCGGCAGGGGATACCTCGTGGTTGCGCGCATCGTCGGTTGCAATTTGGCAGCGATAGTTACCGCATTCTTGGCCGCCACGGGGATGGATTCGTGAGATTGTCCCCCGCCAATCGAACCACCGCCGCTGCTCAAATAGATGCTGGCGCTTCCGTCCGATAGCGCCGTGACGATGGCCGTACCTCGCGCCATGCCCCAATCCATAACAACGCCCCAGGGCTCATGGCGGCTCACGCCTGGAGGTAAGCCAAATTTTTTACGAGAGCCTTGCAAAATCTGCAACCGCAGACCTTTGTAGACGTCGTTCTTGCCTGGTTTCGACTTGCCGAAAAGGCTCACACGCTCACCTCAAGATGAGCTTCGCCGGCGTAGATGCGTTTGATGATTTCTTCGATAGGCTCGTCTTCGATGAGCAGATCGCGCACTTCCACCGCATCCAGGATTTTGCGAATCAGATCGGATGTGGAAACTTTCACGCGGTCGAAGCGTATGCGATACGTCAATTCGTCCACCTGATCCACTTCCAGGCCATCGCGCGAGAAAGCGTCGAGGCAGTCGGCCTGCGTGCGGTCTTTCAGCACGAATTTAATCTGCTTGGTGCGCAGCAGTTGCTGCTTCAGTTGCGCCAGCTGGCCATCGTAGAGGACTTTACCGTGGTCAATAATCATAATGCGGCGGCAAAGCTCTTCGATGTCGTCGAGGTCGTGCGTCGTCAGCAGCACAGTGGTGCGGAATTCGCGATTGATGGCGCGCAGAAAATGGCGAATATGGTCTTTGGCTACGACGTCGAGCCCAATCGTCGGCTCGTCCAGAAACAGCAGCGGGGGATTGTGCAGCAGAGCAGCGGCCAAATCGCAGCGCATGCGTTCGCCGAGCGAAAGTTTGCGCACCGGCGTGTGCAGGTAATCGCGAATATTCAGGATCGCGTCGAAGTGCTCCATGCGGGCGTCAAAATCGCGCTGCGAGACGTCGTAGATGCGCCGTAGGAGCTTGAAGGATTCGATCACCGCGATGTCCCACCACAGCTGCGTGCGCTGGCCAAACACTACGCCGATCGTTTTCACATACTGGCGGCGCTGCCGGTAGGGTACGTAGCCATTGATGCGAATTTCACCGCTGGTGGGGACCAGAATCCCCGTGAGCATCTTGATGGTGGTGGATTTTCCCGCGCCGTTCGGCCCGATGTAGCCGACCATTTCGCCGCGTTCGATGGTAAATCCCACACGGTCCACCGCCGCCACGGTGCGGTAATCACGAACGAAAAGATTTTGGATCGAGCCCCACACGCCTTCGCGCCGCTTGAAAGTGCGGAAGTGTTTCGAGAGTTCTTGTACGTGGATTAGAGAGTCGGCGCTCATCCAATTGGGAATTCTAGCATTTACGGGGAACCGGCGCAGTCACGGCACACGCACGCCTGACGCCAAGCGGCAAATCCGCCGCCCCCGCCAACCCGTCTGGCAACTTAGACGTGAGAAAGTGAAATTCGGCGCAACAGAATCGTGAGGGATTTGTGCCGGCGGTGCGCGAAAGATGGCGCGGCAGCAGTGTCTATGTGCGGGCTAGCCTTTGTGGCAGACCGAGCAGTGCTTGGCTTCGTAGTTTTCCATCGTCACTTCGAACATGTTGTTGCATCCAATGCATACGCGGTGGATCTTCGCGGGCGGCTTTTCGCCTGGCTTGGGCTCGGTGCCATGCGCGGAGTGCTGATTATGTTGTGGCTCGCTCATGGCGGGATTCTAACATGAAGCGAATCCCCGGGGCCGTCGCAACTCGTCGTTTTCACGGGCCCCGCGTAAAATCCGCAGGGACCCGAACCGCAGCACTCTTGCGGCGTTTGCGCGGGCAAGGCGGGAAAGGGTCTGCTACAATTTCACAGCTTCGGGGGAAGCCTGCGTCCTAGCGGTGCGCGAAATTAAATGCCGGCAAACAACAAGCCAAAATGGGTGATTGCCAGCCTCGCCGTGGCTTTGGGCGTCGTGCTGCTGATTGTGTTGGCAGAGCGCGGGCCGGCGCCGCAAGTTCAAATCGTGAGCGTGACGCGCGAGGATTTGACTGCCTCCATCACCGGCAACGGCAAGGTCGAGCCGATTTCGCCGACGGTGGCGCGCGCGCAATTCCCCACTTTCGTTGCGGACGTGAAAGCTTCCGAAGGGCAGTCCATCCACAAAGGCCAGCTGATTTTGACTTTGGACGCCGCCGATGTACGCGCGCAACTCTCCCAAGCGCGCGCGGATTTGCTGGCGGCGCAAACGGAATTGCGCAACGCGCACGCCGGCGGGCCTCCGGATGAAGTAGCGCAGCTGCAGGGAAATCTGCAAAACGCGGAAACGCAGGTCGCGAGCCTGGAAAGAACGCAGCAGGCCCTCGCGCAGTTGGTCACCAAGGGCGCGGCCACGCAGGAAGAAGTCGCGCAGAACCAGACGCAACTCGCCACCGCGCGCGCGAATTTGCAAATCTATCAGCAGAAGAAGGCGGCGCTCGAGCAGCGCGCTTCTGTAAATGTGGAGAGCGCCAGCCTGCGCCTGAAGCAGCAGCAGGACCTGGTAGCCGCGTTGGAAGAAAAAGTTCGCTCGGCCACCGTGATCGCTCCGGCCGATGGGACGCTCTACTCTCTGCCGGTGCACAAGGGCGATTTCGTGAAGTTGGGCGACGTGCTAGCGGAAATGGCCGATTTGCATCACGTCCGCGTGCGTGCGTTTGTGGATGAACCGGATCTGGGCTCGCTCGGACAGAATCAAGGTGTGCAGGTGCTGTGGGACGCGATGCCCAACCGAATTTGGAACGGCAAAGTGGAGCAGGTACCCAAGCAGGTAGTGGCGCGCGGATCGCGCAGCGTGGGCGAGGTGCTCTGCTCGGTGGATAACGACAAAGTCGAGCTGTTGCCGAACGTGAACGTGGAAGTGCGCATTCTGGTTCACGAACAGCGCGCCGTGCTGGTGATTCCGCGTGGCGCGGTGCGTTACGACGGGGGGCAACATTTCGTGCTGGCTTACGATGGCGACGCGGTGCACCGCCGGGATATTAAGGTAGGAGTCGCGGGCGCCGACAAATATGAGGTGCTTGCCGGGCTGGCCCAGGGAGACAAAGTGGCGCTGCCCGGAGAAGTGGATTTGCGCGATGGCATGAAGGTCCGAGCCGCGGAGGCTAAATGAGAATGAGGCACGCCAGTGGTAGAAGTAGCGCGAGAATTGCGAATCTGCTTCGCGCGGCCTTTGCTGCTGCGGCATTCCTGCTGATCAGTGCGCCAACGCCAACCGCGCAAGCGGCAACGTGCGCCACGCACACTTCGAACGATCCGAGCGCGCTGCCTTTCTCCGGCGCCATCGCCGCCGACGCTGCGGCTCAGATCCAGACGGCGCAGCGCCAATTCAACGCGGGGAATTATTCCGCGGCAATTACCACGCTGCAGTCCGCCGTCGCGCAAAATCCGAATGGTGCGGAGGCCTACTACTGGCTGGGACGCACTTATTACGAAGTCCGCGACTATGACAACGCGATTGCGGCGGCCGAGAAGTCCGTTGCGCTGGATGCCAAAAATTCCGTTTACCATCAGTGGCTGGGGACAATTTACGGCGGCAAAGCGGACCGCGACCGCAGTTTCTCTTACGCGCGAAAGGTAAAAAAAGAATTCGAAGAGGCGGTGCAACTGAATCCTCAGAACATTTCGGCGCGGCGCGATCTGGAGGAATACGATTTGCAAGCGCCGTGGGTCGTCGGCGGAAATAAGGACGAAGCCAAGGCCCAAGTGGACGCGATTGCCGCGCTCGATCCCATCGAGGGCCATCTGGCGCGCGGCGTCTATGATATGGACGGCGCGAAGAAATCAGATCTGGCCGAAAAGGAATATCGCGAAGTTCTGGCCGCTAAGCCGGCCAAAATTGATGCGTATCTGGAAGTGATCGCTTTCTTCCAGCAGCAAAATAAGCCCGCGGACATGGACACGGCGATTCAAGCCGCTGCGCAGGTGGCACCGAACGATCCGCGCTTGGGATATTGGCGCGGCGCGTCCTTGACGCTCGCCAATTCGAATCTCGCCGACGCCGAAAAGTACCTGAAGGCGTATCTGGCCAGCACTCCGGATCGCAGCGATTGGCCCTCGCATTCCGCCGCGCGCGGTTGGTTGGGCCGTGTTTACGAAGCACAAGGGAAACGCAGCGAAGCTGCCGAGCAGTATCGCGCGGCGCTGCAGCTCGATCCCAATGATAAGGATGCCAAGACGCGGCTGGATCGTCTGGCGAAATCCGCGCATTAAATCCGTGAAAGATTCGCTCGAAACTCGCACCCCGCAGACCGCATCTCATCCGGTGATGACACCTCTCGCGCCCGCACAGCAAACCACCCCGATTCTCTGGGCGGAGACCTGGAGTCTGGCGCTGCAGGAGCTGCGCGGCAATAAAGTGCGCGCGATGCTCACCATGCTGGGCGTGATCATCGGCAGCGCCTGCATCGTCCTGGTGGTGACCGTCGCGCTGGTGGGAAAGCGGTATATCGTCGGACAAATTGAAGGCGTGGGCGTGAATATGATTCATGCTGAGCTGGTTCACACCGGCGACGCGCAACGCATCACGCTGGCTGACGAGATCAACTTAGCGGATATGGATGCGGTGAAAGCGGCGCTCCCGCACGTGGCGGTGGCCGCGGGGTCGCATGATATGCCGATGACATTCGTTGTCAACGGAGTCAGCCGTCCCGTCAGCCTGGTGGGCGTCACCGAGGATTTTCAGACCATTCGCCGTTTCCTGATTTTGCGCGGGCGCTATTTTGACCAGGACGACATGAATTCACGCAGCAAAGTCTGCTTGATCACCCGAGAGCTAGCAGAATTAGCGTTTCCGAATGAAGATCCGTTGGGCCGGGACATTCGTTTGGGGGATTTGCATTTCACTGTGATTGGTGTATTTCACGAACGCACCGCCACGTTTGGCCTGACGGAAGTCACGAAGAATTCCGTAATCGTGCCCATAGGTCTCATGAAGTACTACACGGGAGAGGAATATCTTCGCACGCTTTATGTGCAAGCCGACCGGCCCGAAAACGTTCCTGAACTCACGAAGCAGGTTGGCCAGTTATTAAGCAGCCGCCACCGACGCGGCGCGGAGTATCTTTCAGAAAATCTGGATTCTCTGCTGGATTCCGCGCGCAGGATTTCCATGGCGCTCACGGTGTTGTTAATCCTGGTCGCGACGATCGCGCTGACCATCAGCGGCATTGGAATCATGAATATTATGCTGGTGACGGTGACTGAGCGCACGCGCGAGATTGGGATTCGCAAAGCGATCGGCGCGCCGCGCGTTGCCATCCTCTATCAGTTCCTGATGGAAGCGCTGTTGATCAGCGGGACCGGCGCGCTGCTGGGTATCGCGATTGCCGTAACGATTCCCATGATGCTGAATATTGTAATCAGCCTCGTGCCGGAATTGGCGAGCGCTGGCGTGCACATTCCGGTGTCGTGGGTCTCGGTGGTTCTGGCGTTTTTGGTATCCTGCTCGACGGGACTATTGTTCGGATATCTTCCGGCGAATCGCGCGGCTCGATTGCAGCCTACGGAATCGCTGCGTTATGAATAAATCGCCAATTCTGAAATCGCTCGCGGCCTGGATTCCGGCGGCGCTGCTGTTGTTTTGCTGCGCGGTCCCGGCGAGCGCGCAGGAGGAGCGCAAGCTCACCATGCGCGAAGCAGTAGCGCTGGCGCTGCAGAATAGCCGCGACTTGGCGCTGGCGCGCGTGCAATACACCGTCGCGATGAACGAAGCGGGCGTTGACCGTTCTGCTTTCCGGCCCAACCTCTATACGGGCTCTGGCATAGCCTACACCAACGGCTTCCCATCCATCGCCGGTGGACCGCCGGCTGTGTTCCAGTTGAATTACAACCAGGCTATGTTCGATCCCGTGCTGAAAGCCCAGCAGCAGGCGGCGGAAGATCATGCCAAGAGCATGAAGTTAGAGATAGACCGCACGCGCGATGATGTGATCGTGCGCACCGCAGTCGCTTATCTGGAACTCGCCGAGGTTCGTCATTCCCTCGATCTGCTCCGCAAGGAAGAAGTGAGCTCGGAGAAAATTCTGGGTGTGACACGCGAACGCGTAGAGGCGAACCAGGAGCTCGCGATTGAAGTGACCCGCAGCGAATTGACCGCAGCGCGTGTGCAGGAGCGCATCATCAAGCTGGAAGGGCGTGATGAGACGCTCACGCAGCAGATTCGCAATTTGACCGGTGTTGCCGATACGGAAGCGATTGAAGTGGACACCGCAGCACCATCTTTCGCGAGCGATTTGCAGGAAGCGGAGCTTTCCAACCTCGCGATTCAGAGCGATCGCGGTATCCAGGAAGCGGAAAATGACCGCCTCGCGCGGCAACAAATTTTGCGCGGCGCGCGTCTGAGCTACTGGCCCACGGTGGGTTTTGTCGGGCAATACAGCGTCTTAAGCAAGTTCAACAATTATTCCGAGTTTTATCAGCATTTTCAGCGTAACAACGTGGCCGTCGGCGTACAGATTACCATTCCTCTTTTCGCCGCGAAGACGCGCGCGAACGTCGCCCTGGCCAAGAGCGAATTGCAGCTGTCCGAGTTGACACTCGGGGATAAACGTCAGGAAGTTCGCCAGGACGTGCTGCAGAAACAGCGCGACGTGCGCGAACTGCAAGCGACCTACGAAGTCGCGCGCCTGGATTTGAAGCTGGCGCAGGAAACCGTGCAGGTCACGCAAGCGAAATTCGACGAAGGTCGCGCCACGCTGCGCGACATCGAACAGGATCGCCTGGATGAAAACGACAAGTGGGTGGCGTTCCTCGATGCGGATTTCGCGCGCCAACGCAGCCAATTGACGCTGTTGCGGGCTACCGGGCAGTTGGCCAAGGTGTTCCAGTAGCACGTCGCTCGAAAAAGCATGCCTTGGGCTGAGTGCGGAAATCGAGTAAAATTGGGTGTTGTGGGCTAGGTAGCAATTTATACGTCTTTTTGGATGCGCTGAGGGGGTAATAGTACATGGCGTCTGTAATGAAAACTTTGTTGTTGAATCCGCCGAGTTTTGAAAAATTTGATGGTGGCGCGGGCTCCCGTTGGCCCGCCACGCGCGAGATCGAATCGTACTGGTATCCCGTGTGGCTCACATATCCCGCGGGGATGCTTGAGGGTAGCCGCCTCCTTGACGGTCCTCCACACGGAATTACGCCCGCGCAGGTAGTCGAAATCGCGCAGGATTATGAGTTCGTCGTCCTTTTCACCTCCACCGTGGGCTTCTGGAGCGACCTGAAAATGGCGCGGGCCATGAAAGAAAGAAAACCCGGGCTGAAAATCTGTTTTGTCGGCCCGCAAGTGCAGATCAAGCCCGCGGAAAGTCTGCTGGCGAGCCCGGATATTGACTTCGTGGTGCGCGGCGAGTTCGATATTTCCGTCGTGGAGTACGCGCAAGGTAAGCCGCTCTCCGAAATTTTAAGCGCGAGCTATATCAAGGACGGAAAAGTAGTGCACAATCCGCAGCGGGCCATGCTGCAGACCGCCGAACTGGACGCGCTACCTTTCGCGACCGAGGTTTACCAGAAACATCTCACGATCGAAAAATACAATGTGCCGTTCCTGTTGAATCCTTACGTTTCGTTCTACACCACGCGCGGATGTCCGGCTCTTTGTACGTTCTGCCTGTGGCCGCAGACGCTTTCCGGCCACGCGTGGCGCGTGCGCTCGGTGGAAAACGTAGCGCGCGAATTCAGGCAGGCGCACAAAATGTTTCCGCAAGCCAAGGAATTTTTCTTCGACGACGACACTTTCAACATCCGTAAGGACCGCGTGCTGGCGCTCTGTAAGGAATTCAAACCTGTCGGCTTTCAGTGGTCCTGCACGGCGCGCGTGCACAGCGATTATGAGACGCTCAGGGCCATGGCAGACGCTGGCGCGCGTCTGCTGATCGTTGGCTTCGAATCTGGTGACCCGCAAATTCTGAAAAATCTGAAGAAGGGCGCGACCGTTGAAATGGGCCGCACCTTCGTGCAGAACTGCAAGAAAGTCGGCATCCACGTGCACGGCGATTTCATCATCGGCCTGCCCGGCGAAACCAAAGAGACCATCGAAAAAACCATCAACTACGCCAAGGAACTGGATTGCGAGACGATTCAGGTTTCCATGGCGCACGCCTATCCCGGCACTGAGCTTTACGATCAGGGCATGCGCGAAGGTTTCCTTGCCGGTGAAGCCATCACCGACGATATGGGCCACCAGCTTCCGCACCTTCAGTATCCGCATCTCTCACGCGAATACATGGTCGAATCCGTCAACCGCTTTTACGACGAATATTATTTCCGTCCCCGCGTGGCTTGGCGCATCGTGCGTGAAGCCCTGTGGGATTCCCACGAACGCAAACGTCTGTTCCACGAAGCCGTGGATTTCATGAAGCTGCGCCACGACCGCCGCAAGGTGGCCAAAAAAGGCGTGCAGAAAAAAGCCATGGTGCAAGTAAAAGTGCCCTCCATGGAGCCGCAAGCTACCGGCGCGGCGGGCGAATCACAGGGCGCATGACGTCTTCGCAAGGCCTGCACCTCAAAACCTACGTTTTCCTTTTATTTATGGTCACGTTCGGCCCGCTGGGCGATGTGTTTCTGGCCGACGGCATGAAAAAAGTGGGCGCTTTGAACATGCAGGACCCCGCATCCGTATTTCATTTCTTCACGCACGCGTTTGCTTCGGGAACGGTGTGGCTCGGCGTTCTTCTGCTGCTCGCGTTTTTTATTTCCTATACTTTGGTCCTCTCCTGGGCCGATTTCAGTTTCGTGCAGCCGGCTTCTTCGCTTTCCTACGTGATCGTGGCGCTGCTCGGGCATTTTTTCCTGCGTGAGGTAGTCAGCCCGATGCGCTGGACGGGCATTGCGCTGCTCGGCCTTGGCGTTTTAATTGTGGGCTACACGCCTCCGCGAACTACTGAGCGAGTCTGATGGCCTGGACGGTGGTTCGCGACGCGCTGCAGCTGCTGGCGCTCGCATCGTTCGCTTATTATTTCGTCGCCATCATCGCGGCGCTGCGGTTTTTTGGCCAACGTGATGCGGCAGTGGTGTCGGCCGCCGATTTCACTCCCCCGATCAGCATTCTCAAACCGATCTACGGGCTGGACCGCGAGACCTACGAGAACTACGCCACTTTCTGCACGCAGGATTATCCGAATTACGAAATATTATTTTGTGTGAGCGACGAGCACGATCCCGCCATTCCTGTGATCGCGAAACTGGCGAGTGATTTTCCGCAGCGCCGCATTAATCTTCTGATCGGCTCGGAATCGCTCGGCGTCAGCGACAAAGTGAACAAGCTTTGCCGCATGGCGCGCGAAGCACAGCACGAAATTCTGGCGATTAGCGACAGCGACGTGCGCGTTGAGCCCGAATATTTACGCGCCATCGCCGCGCCCTTCGGCGATCCGGCTGTCGGCGCCGTCACTTGCCTCTATCGCGGGCTTACCGACGGCTCGCTCGCAGCGAATCTGGAAGCGATTGGCAACAGCACGGACTTCACCGCGGGGGTGCTCGTGGCTTGGCTTTTTGCGCCGGTGAATTTCACGCTCGGCGCCACCATGGCCACCACCAAAACTTGCCTCGCCGAAATCGGCGGCTTCGAATCGCTGGTGGATCATTTTTCCGACGACTACGAGCTGGGCAATCGCATCGCCGCGCGCGGTCGTCGCGTCCGGCTCAGCACGTTTCCGGTCTCGATCGTGTATCCGCAGCAGACGCTCGCCGACGCCTTTCGGCACCAGCTACGCTGGAATGTGAGCATCCGCTTTTCGCGCCCGGCCGGGCACCTGGGCCTGATTTTCACGCAGGCGCTGCCGCTGGCTCTGCTGGCTGCGATATTCGCGCCATCCGCCACGTGGGCGATTAGCTTGCTCGTGGGTTATCTGTTGCTGCGCGGAATTTCAGCGTGGGTTCTCGGTGTATACGGCATGCGCGACGCGGGTGTGCGAAAACATCTGGAACTGTTGCCGCTGCGCGACGCGTTTGCCTTCATCGTCTGGGTCGCCAGCTTTTTTCCCCAGCGCATCCACTGGCGCGGCCGCGAATTTTACGTCCGCGACAAGCGACTCGTTCCAACCGCGTCCCGTCAACCATAGCATGAGGGTTTTTGAATTTGTAGCGGCGCGCTTCAGTGCGCCATCGGTGTCACGTCGCGAATCGATGAAGATACGAAAACCGCCGCGACGATCTCCCTACTCCGCTTTCTTCAGCCGCTTGTACAATTCATTCGCCGCAAGAAATTCCTGCTCCAATTCCTTGGACGTAAGCCGCGTGCGCAAATACTCGACGGCTTGCTCCAACCGATCCAGTGCCCGCGCGATATTCTCGGTGTTGGTGTGCGCCACGTCGCGCCACAAACCGTAAGGACTGCCCGCCAGCCGCAGCATATCCTGCAGTCCCGGGCCCGAAAGCGAAAGCGGCAAGCCCGTTTCGTCAGTCTCGTCAGACACAACACGCGCCAGCGCTACAGCGAGCAGCTGCGGCAGATGCGAGACGATTCCCACCGCCCAATCGTGTGTCTCGGCACCGCACCATACGGGCTCCGCTCCAAGCATCCGTACCAGCGCGGCAAATCCCTGCACGCGCGGATCAGGGTCGTATTCCGACCCGATCAGCGCATACCGCGCGCCAGAAAATAAATTCTCATCGGCTCGCGCGATCCCCGATGTTTCCTTCCCGGCCATGGGATGCCCGCCAAGAAAGCGCGCACCACCAGCAAAAGCATTTTTCGCCGCGCGGCAGATGACGGACTTAGTGCTGCCGGTATCGCTGACCAGCGCGCCATCTTTCGCCGCCGCAGCAATCGCGGGTAACGCCTCGATCGTCGCTCCAATCGGCAGCGCGATGTGCACCAGGTCCGCTCCGCGCACCGCGCTCGCGAGGTCCCGCGCAGTTTCCTGCACCGCGCCGCGCGCCAGTGCCGCCTGCAAAATCTCCGCGCGGTCGTATCCTACAATCGAAATGTCCGGGAAATGTTTGCGCAGCGCCAGGCCGAATGATCCACCGATCAGGCCGGCTCCGAGGATGGCCACACGTGAGAAGGGAATTGCGCTAGTCGTCGAAGGCACGCGATAGTTTAATGCAAATCGCCGAAATCCGTCAGTCAGCGCGCCGAGGAACGCGCCGCCCGCCGCTCGCTTGCGGTGTCGTCCGGTTCGACAACTTCCACCTGCGAGACGTCCTCGAGTTTTTCGATCTGCCGCACCAGCGTATTTTCCGCGCGATCGGCCTGCACCGTCATCTGAATATCCAGAAAGTTCCCGTCCTCGGTGGTATCCGCGGTCAGATGTAGCAAGTCGAAGCGGCGTCTGCGCGTAACTCCGAGGATGCGCACCAATGCGCCCTCGCTCTGTTTGACGCGCACCTGTAGGGTGAATTTGGTCACCGCGCAACCTCGCGCGCCACTTCATGCTGGTGCAGCATTTCGGAATTCGAGCGGCCCGGCCCGACGATCGGCCAGACGTTCGCTTCCTGATGAATCAGCACATGCGCAAGCACCGGACCAGGTTCCGCCAGCAACCGGTCAATCGCGCCAGAAACGTCCGCGCGATCCTCCACGCGAAACGCAGGAATGCCCATGGATTCCGCCACGCGGCAGAAATCAGGATTGTCGGAAAGATCCACTTCGCTGTAGCGCTTGTCGTGGAATAATTCCTGCCACTGGCGCACCATGCCCAGCGCGCGATTGTCAAAGAGCACGATCTTCACAGGCAGGTCGTAACGACGCAGCGTCGCCAGTTCCTGCAGGTTCATCATGATCGAGCCGTCGCCGGAAACATTGATCACGCATGCGTTGGGAAATGCGAGCTGCGCGCCAATCGCCGCCGGCAATCCGTATCCCATGGTGCCCAGGCCGCCACTGCTCAAATGTTGTGACGGGCGATTGAAATGGAAATGTTGCGCCACCCACATCTGGTGCTGGCCAACGTCGCACGCAACGATGGAATCATCGCCCGCGCGATCCGAAAGATCCTTCAGAAATCCGGGCGCATAGACTTCGGTGCCCGGTGCGGCGTAATCCCAAGCGTGCGCTTCTTTCGACGCGGTACATTCTCGCCGCCACGGCTCGATAGCCGCGAGCTTGCACGTGAGCGCTTTCAGAGCGTGACGTAAATTGCCGATCACCGGAACATCAGCGCGCCGCAGCTTGCCGATTTCCGCGCGGTCCACGTCCAGATGAATCACTTTGGCATTCGGTGCGAACGCGTTCAGCCGGCCAGTGGCGCGATCGTCGAATCGCGCGCCCACGCAGATCAGCAAATCGCAAGTCTGCACCGCGTGATTTGCAGTCTTCGTGCCGTGCATACCCATCATTCCCAGCGCCAGCTCGTGCGTGGTGGGCAGCGCGCCCAGACCTTTCAGCGTGGCCACTACGGGAATGCGCGTCGCTGCAATGAACGCACGAAATTCCTCGAGCGCGTTGCCCATGCCGATGCCGCCGCCAGCGTAAACCACCGGGTTGCGACTCTCGCGCATCAATGTGAGCGCGCGTGTGATGGATTCCTTGGATGGTTCGGCGATTTCATCTCTGTCGGCATTCTCGTGGAATTCATATTCGGCAACGGTGTTGGCGATATCTTTCGGCAAATCAATTAGCACCGGGCCAGGACGTCCCGAGCGTGCAATGCGGAACGCTTCGTGCACAATGCGCGGCAGCTCCGCAGCAGTTTTCGCGAGGAAGCTGTGCTTCACCACCGGTAGGGTGATGCCGAATATATCCACCTCTTGAAACGCGTCAGTACCCATGAGCGAAGTGGCCACTTGTCCAGTGATCGCGACCATTGGAACAGAATCCATATAAGCGTTGGCGATGCCAGTCACCAGATTCGTCGCACCGGGTCCGGACGTGGCCATGCAGACGCCCACTTTTCCCGTGGCGCGCGCGTAACCGTCCGCTGCGAGCGCAGCCGCCTGTTCGTGGCGCACCAGAATGTGGCGGATCTTCGAATCCAGCAGGGCGTCGTACACCGGCATGATCGCTCCGCCGGGGTAACCGAAAATTATTTCGACGCCCTCGTGCTCGAGGGCTTTCACCAAAAATTCTGCGCCCTTCATTTGGCACCTCTTGCGGACGTCGCCGTCTCTGACTTCAGCCAGGACATTTGCGCGCGCAATTCCGCACCTACTTTTTCGATCGGGTGGTTCTTGTCTTTCTCCAGAAGCTTGTTGTACACGGGCCGCCCGGTCTGATTTTCGAGGATCCATTCCTTGGCAAACGCGCCGGACTGAATTTCGCCCAGAATTTTCTTCATGCTTTCACGTACGTGCTCGTCGATCACGCGCGAGCCGCGTGTAATGTCGCCGTACTTGGCGGTCTCGCTGACGAACTGGTGCATTTTGGCGATTCCGCCTTCGTAAATTAAATCCACGATCAGTTTCAGTTCGTGCAGACACTCGAAATACGCGGCCTCCGGTTGATATCCGGCCTGCACCAGCGTTTCCCAGCCCGCTTGAATCAATTCGCGCGCGCCGCCGCAAAGCACGGCCTGCTCGCCGAACAAATCCGTCTCGGTTTCTTCCGCAAAAGTGGTTTGAATCACTCCGGCGCGTGTGCCGCCGATGGCGCTCGCATAAGCCAGCGTGCGATCAAACGCGTGGCCCGACGCATCCTGATGAATCGCGAGCAAGCACGGCACGCCACCGCCGCCTTCGTAAGTGCGCCGCACCAGATTTCCCGGACCTTTCGGCGCGACCATGGTGATGTCCACCGTTTTCGGCGGCGTAATTTGCCCGTAATGAATATTGAAGCCGTGCGAAAACAAAATCATCGCGCCTTCTTTCAGTCCAGGCGCCACTTCGTTCTGGTACAAAGCCGGCTGCGCCATGTCTGGCGCGAGCATCACGATCACATCCGCGCCCTCGACTGCTTCCGCCGGGCCAGTAAGCTTCCAGCCGTCCTGCTCGGCCTGTTTCCACGAGGGGCCGCCGCGGCGAAGTCCTACGGTCACGTTCATCTTGCTGTCGCGCAGATTCAGCGCATGCGCGCGGCCCTGGCTGCCGTAGCCCAACACGGCAATGCGTTTCCCTTCCAGCGCGCGTGGATTCGTGTCGGTGTCCCAGAACATTTTCGCCATGGTGATTCTCCTTGTGACTGCAATTTCTACGCGGCGCTGGTTACGGCGCCCAGTGATGCCGATGTAACAAGCTTTGCGTACTTGGCCATCACGCCGGTTGTGTAATTCGGCACAGGCGCCTTCCATTGCGCGCGGCGCTCTTCCAGATTGGCCGCAACGTCCAGCCGTCGCGCTTTTACATCCAGAGTAATAATGTCGCCGTCGCGCAACAGCGCAATCGGCCCCCCGTTCGCGGCTTCCGGCGCCACGTGACCGACCATCAGCCCGTGCGTCGCGCCGCTGAAACGGCCGTCGGTGATCAACGCGATCTTGTCGTCAATTCCTTGGCCCACCAGCGCGCCAGTCACCGCGAGCATTTCGCGCATGCCCGGCCCGCCCTTCGGCCCTTCGTAACGTATGACGACTACGTCTCCCGGCTGAATCTGGCGGCTTTGCACAGCTGCGAACGCGGCCTCTTCCGAATCGAACACGCGCGCCGGCCCGCTGTGCAATACGCGCTCGTGGCCCGCAAGTTTCACGACGCAACCTTCAGGCGCGATCGTTCCGTGCAAAATTGCGAGGCCGCCGTCAGCCTTGATTGGTTTCGCGAGCGGCCGCACTACTTCCTGGCCCGCCGTTTCGCTCGCCTCCTGAATTTCTTCGAACAGTTTTCGTCCCGATGCCGTGATCCCGTCGTGCAGCAGCCCTGCTTCCATCAGCCGCTGCCCCAGCACGCGCATCCCGCCCGCGCGGAACATATCCGGCGCATTAAACCGCCCGCCGGGTTTCAGGTCCGCCAGCACAGGTGTCTTCGCGGAAATGTCATCGAAATCTTTTAGCGTCAACGGCACGCTAGCATCGGACGCAATCGCCAGCAGATGGAGCACGGCGTTGGTCGAGCCGCCGCTGGAGGCAACCGACGCAATCGCATTGTGCAATGATTCGCGCGTGATGATCTGCTTGGGCCGAATGTCGTCCTTTAGCAGCTGCATCACCAGCTTGCCGCAGTCGAACGCCGCTTTGCCCTTGCGGGGATCCGTTGCCGGAATTTCATTCGCGCCCATCGGCGAAATTCCCAGAAACGTGAGCGCCATGGCCATCGTGTTAGCAGTAAATTGTCCGCCGCAGGCACCGGCCCCAGGACACGCCACGTCCTCCAGCTCGCCCAGCTGCTTTTCGCTCATTTTGCCCGCGGCGCACGCGCCCACTGCTTCGAACACATCCATAATCGTGACTTCGCGTCCCGCGAAATGTCCGGCCAGAATCGAGCCGCCATAGAGCGACAGGGAAGGGAGGTTCAGGCGCGCCAAAGCCATGACCGTGCCGGGAATGGTCTTGTCGCATCCGCAAATCGCCACCACGGCATCGAAGGCATGCGCGCGCACGAAAAGCTCGATGGAATCGGCAATCACCTCGCGCGATATCAGAGACGCCTTCATACCCTCGGTGCCCATGGTGATGCCGTCGGAAATCGTAATCGTGTCGAATTCAATGGGCGTGCCACCCGCGGCGCGCACTCCAGCCTTCACGCGCTCGGCCAGTTGCCGCAAATGAAAATTGCACGGAGTAACTTCGGTCCAGGTATTGGCAATGGCCACGAGCGGACGCGCCAAATCGGCGTCGGTGAGGCCGGTGGCCTTCAGCATCGCGCGGGCGGGCGCGCGGGAAATCCCCTTCTTGATGGCGTCGCTTTGCATGATGTCCTTATAAGTAGGCGTCCGGCGAGGGGATAAGTCCAATTTGTAATTCTTGGCAAATTCATAAAAGAAGCTTATATGTGATTTCTGCACGCCGCGCTTGACGCTGGCCCCCGGCTTTCGTATAGTGGTGCGTGGTAAGCTTTTAGAAGGACATACAAGGCGCGTGGGTAATAAGTTTTATTACCGGTTCGCATTTACCAGCCGCTTCCCTTATACGGGGGAGCGGGCCGGCGAGACGCGCGCGGATCACGTAACACCCAGTAACTAAGAACCGCACCAAGTCTTTCAAGCCGGCCGCGACCCCCAGAGGGAACGCGGCCTTTTTTGTTTTTAGCCACATTTTCATCGCGAGGAAAAAGGGGAGAAGCGGGATGAGTGAAATCAAAATTGGCGACTGGCGCGCGAAAATTGACGCGATTGACACGACTCTACTGCACCTGCTCAACGTGCGCGCGGGTTTTGCCCTCGAAGTCGGCCGGCTGAAGGGCGCGCGCGGCATCGCTCTGCGGGTTCCCGCGCGCGAACAGGAAATTCTCACGCGCATGAAAAAGCTAAACCCGGGGCCGCTCGATAGTGAAGCCGTGGACAAAATCTACAGTCAAATCTTGCATGAATCCATACGCGTTCAGGCGGATCACGGCCTGGGCTCGACGGAGGTTCCCAAACGCGGCAAGGCGCGGTTGACGGAAAAACGCCGCAAGGTGGCGGCGGCATGAAAAACGCGGCCACAGCGCGCATCGCCTTCCAAGGCGAACGTGGAGCATTCAGCGAAGAAGCTGCGCTGAAGCTGCTCGGCGCGGACGTCACGCTGGTGCCGTGCGCCACATTCGACGCGACGTTTTCCGCCATCAAGAACCAGGCCGCCGATTACGTTCTCGCGCCGATGGAGAACAGTCTGGCGGGCTCGGTCCACCGCTCGTTCGACTTGTTAGTCGAAAGCGGTCTGCACATTGTCGGCGAAGTGATCATTCCGATCGTGCACAATTTGATCGGCCTGCCGGGCTCATCGCTCGAGCGCATCGCGTCGGTGGAGTCGCACCCCGTGGCGCTGGCGCAATGCGAACAATTTTTCATCGCGCGTCCGCGCCTGAAACGAATTCCCGCCGAAGACACCGCTGGCAGCGTGCGCGAAGTGATGCGCGCAGCCGATCCCGCGCGCGCGGCAATCGCGAGCCGACGGGCCGCCGAGCTATATGGCGCAGTGATTCTGCACGAGCATCTGGAAGACGATCGCGAGAATTACACACGTTTCTTCCTGCTCGCGCCATCCGCCGTGCAGCCACAGGACCTTGCCGCCGCGGCAGCGGCCTCCGCACCCGATAAAATCTCGCTCGTCTTTCAACTGGCGCACAAACCCGGCGCTCTGCATCACGCCCTAGAGCCTTTCGCCCGCCGCAACATCAACATGATGAAAATTGAAAGCCGCCCCGTGCACGGACGCCCGTGGCAGTACCGTTTCTATCTCGACCTGCAAGCAGGGGCGAGCGATCCGGAATTCATCGGGGCGCTGGCCGAGCTCGCGCAACAAGCAGTAGAGCTGAAAGTTCTTGGCTCGTACAAATCGGCGGAAACTTCGCCGGCCGGTAAATTCGCTTCCGAGGGGATGCAATGATCATCAACATGGCGGTGAACGCAACGGAAGAGCAGATTGACCACGTTGTGAAGCGCATTCAAGAGTGCGGTTTTCAGGCGCATCTGAGCCGCGGGGAGGAACGAGCCGTGATCGGAGTCGTCGGCAAAAGCGAAAAGCATCGCGGCGAACTGGAAGCGCTGCAAGCGGCGCCCGGCGTCGAGGAGATCATTCGCATCACGCATCCGTTCAAGCTGGCGTCCAGAAATTTTCGCCCCGAAGGCTCGGTGGTCGACCTGGGCAAGGGCGTTTCCATTGGAGGAACGGAAATAGTGGCGGCGGCTGGGCCGTGCGCGGTCGAGTCCGCGGAGCAGATCGGCGAAATCGCGGAAAAAGTTGCGCGCGCCGGCGCAAAACTGCTGCGTGGCGGCGCGTTCAAACCGCGCTCGTCACCCTATTCCTTCCAGGGCCTCGGCGAAGAAGGGCTGAAGCTTATGCGCGCCGCCGCGGACGACAACGGCCTGCTAGTCGTCAGCGAAGTGATGGACCCTTCGCAGATTGACGTGATGCTGCCGTATGTGGATGTAATGCAAGTAGGCGCGCGCAACATGCAGAATTATTATCTACTGCGCGCGCTCGGCGAAATCCAGAAGCCGGTGCTGCTCAAGCGCGGCATGTCCGCCACCATCGAGGAATTGCTGCTCAGCGCCGAGTACATCATGTCCGGGGGGAATTACAACGTGATCCTGTGCGAGCGCGGCATACGCACCTTCGACACTTACATGCGCAACACCATGGACATCGCCGCGATTCCGGTGATCAAGCAGCTCTCGCATCTGCCGGTGGTCGCCGACCCGTCGCACGGCACCGGCCGCCGCGACAAAGTCGGCGCGATGGCCCGCGCCGCAGTAGCCGCCGGCGCCGACGGCCTGCTAATCGAAGTCCATCAAGACCCCGAGCGCGCCCTCTCCGACGGTGCCCAATCACTCTACCCTGACCAATTCGCCCAACTGATGGCCGAAGCAAGGATGATAGCCCCAGCAGTAGGCCGCCGCATTGCTGAGGAGAAGGCGCACCAGCGCGCCGCAGTGTGAACCGTGAGTGGCGGTCCTCGTAGCAGCTCGCGCGAGAAAAACTGATCCGGCTAAGCCGATTACGGCACGGGAGTTCATTGTTGCTTCGAGGATATCGCGCGAAAGTCGTATCGCAGACCGCGATCGTCGCCTGCGCATTGGCCTCGCTGCTGGCTATCGCAAGCTATTGCCTCGAAAGTTGGCCCCCAGCGAAAAGCAGCTTCGATCCTCTGCCGTCCGTGGGCGGGGTGATCGACGTGCGCATCCTCGATTCCGGACGGTCAGGATACAAGTCGTACCTTTACCAGATTGATGTGAACGAAGGCCGGACCCTGGAGTTGGAGAACAAATCCGTTTCAGTGGAAGAATTTGAAATCCCACCATGGCGCGCGCTTCCCGGCGGCGACTCGGACACGGGCCGCTCCCATAACTTTTCGGATGCGACGGGCTCGTCTCACCACTTCCCAGAATTCTCGTCGCCAGACGGTCGCTACGTCGTGCTCTCATCCGAGTATGGCGGGCAGAAGTCGATCGGCGCAGCTCAAATCCCGATCGTGGTCGAACGCTGGAGCGACCACACAGAAGTTTTTCGGGCTTCCGTTCCGTATCGCTTTTATGTCGGGGGTATCACCTGGTCGCCGGATTCGAAGGCTGTTGCGTTACTTTTGTCTTCGCAGCGACCCGGCTTCGGCCCCTTAGATATACTGAGCGCTTTCTCCGGGCATCCGATTCGCTACAAATCCTTCGGCTTTCTGATATTGAACGTCGAGGAACGCAGGTCCGTAGCTGTTCTGCGTTTTGCAGGCGGATTCGCAAGCGGTGAGACTGCAATCGAGTGGGAACTTTCACACAAGTAGTCTTGCGATTCGGTCCGAGTTCTTATCTCAAGTTAGCCGCGTCCGGGCGACCGGCGCGTCTCGACCACTGGAACGAACTGCAACGAATATTTGAACAATTCCCCGGTGCCGCGCTCCCGCGCAAGCGCGGGCGAGCCTGCGGCCTCGCCCGTACAGCATATCGTTCAGACCACTAAGGCCTTGTAGGTATGGCGCGTTCTAGCGCGAGTGCTACTCTCCCTCCACCAAATGCACGTAGGCCAAGCAAGCCAAGTGGGCTTAGCGGATCAAAACGTTAGGAGGAAACGCGCATGGCGACACGAACATTGTCTGTACGGGATCAAACTTGGCCAAATGAACACGAAACGAAAAACGAAGCGCACTCGTCCGGTGTGTCCTGGCCTGCGGTAATTGCAGGAGCATTTGTGGCTGCGGCGTTGTCGCTGATACTGCTGGCTCTGGGCACCGGCATCGGCCTCTCTGCAATTTCGCCTTGGGAAGGCACAGGCGCATCCGCTTCGACCGTGGGTCGAACAGCGATCGTCTGGTTCATTCTCACCGAGCTGATTGCATCGTCCATTGGCGGCTATCTCGCGGGGCGGCTGCGCACGAAGTGGGTGAACGTTCACACCGACGAAGTATATTTTCGCGATACCGCGCACGGTTTTCTGGTCTGGGCGGTGGGCTTGGTCATCACCGCTGCGTTTCTGGCATCCGCAGTCGCAGCAGTAGGCAGAAACGCGCGCGCCAACTCCGCAGCGGTAGAGGGCTCCGCCGGAGCGGCTTCCCATAGCACCTTGGGTCCGAATGAATATCTCGTGGATTCGCTGCTGCGCACCACTCCGCCCAGGACCGGCCAGGATGATGCCGCGCTCCGCAGTGAGGTAGGTCTGGTTTTTCTGAACGGCCTGCGCGAAGGAAATATTCCAGCGGCAGACGAAAGCTATCTGGCGCAAGTAGTAGCGGCAAGAACTGGAATCAGCGCAACCGAGGCTGAAAAAAGAGTGGATGACACTTTTGCCCAAGCAACACAAGCAGCCGACACAGCGCGCAAGGCCGTGGCCCATTCGATGTACTGGACCTTCCTCGCTCTCTTGATCGGCGCATTTTGCGCCAGCTTCGCCGCAACCATCGGCGGCAAGCAGCGCGATCGAGTAGTCATCGTCTGACGAATTCCATTTCCATAGGAGGTCTGACCAATGCGTTCCATCATATTGCTACTGCTCGGTGTTCCGATTCCTTTCATTATTTTGATTGGGCTTTTCAGTCACTTTTGATGGCCGGGAACGGAGACGCGAGTCAACCGTCGCGAGCAGGAGTTGAGAGTTCAGAGTTAAAAGTGAAAGGTCACCGGCTATTGAACGTCGGTGACCTTTCCGTTTGTGAAGATTACCTTCATGTCGGGGTAGAAGTACATTTGCTTGGCGCCGAGGTTGACGATCTTTTGCGGCTGGCCGAGGGTGCCGACCACCTGGTCTGTGGTTTGGCCCAGCGCGATGGTCTTCGGAGGCGCGGGTGGTTGCGCGGCGGCGGCTTGCGCCGGCGGCGCGGCGTTATCGGCGGCCGCAGCCGGAGCGTCCTGCGTATCGGCCTCCGCGGTGATCACCTCCTCGACAGTCTTCATCACTTCGTCGGCGGGAGGCGCGACGTTTTTCGCAAAGGGAATTTTCAGTTGGCCGTAGTAACGCACGTCGTTATAAGGATCGCTGTAAAACTGAAAAACGACGCCGTCCGGTTTCACGATGTAGTCCGTAACCCAAAACTTTTCGCCGGTGACGAATTTGCGCTGCGCGATAGCGGTGGTCTGTTGGTTGGCTGGCGCGAGCTGCATGCCCCACGCCATGTTGGCGCCGAAGCCGAAGGATATCGCGCCGTTCTTGTAAGTGTTGGTGGGCGGCGCGACCGCTTCGGTGCTCGCCATCACCAAGCCGTCCTTGTGCAGGTCGAGTACGGAGCCGGCTGTGGCAATATCCGAGCGGTCCGCGGACATCTTGGTGCGCTTGAACTCCGCGGTGAGGCGTTTTTGAATTTCGGCGCGCTGATCCTGGCCATGAAGCGCAGGCGCCACGCCGGCCAGTGCCAATGTCATTGCCAGAACTGGGGCCAGATAAATTACTCGGCGCATAGCCTGCCTCCTCTTGAGCTGCAGCTGGATTTCCACTTTGAGGTGCCGTTCGACCGACGAATAAACTACACCCGCCGCTGTTCATACGCAATTGCGTCGCAAATCGGTTGGATGGCTAGGAAACATCGCGCCGCGCGCTTTCGACGAAGTTCGCGACAGCGCGTGTCCCTTCACTCGCCCTGTTCCGCGATGAACGAATCCACAGTGAGAACCGTTGCTTGCGCCGGGAAAATCTTTTCGGTGAGGACGCGGTGAACTTCCTCGTCGGGGTCGAAACAGGCGTCCTTGAGGACCATGCAGTTGAAATCGAGATCTGCGGCGCGCCGCAGGGTGGAGAGCGCAATGCCGCTGGTGGAAATTCCGAAGAACACCAGATTTTCAATGGCGAGCGAGCGCAGAATCAGGTGCAGCTGGTTCTCCGAAAACGCGCCGACGCGCTGCTTATAGACCACCAGATCTTCGGGGCGGGCGACGCCGCTGTGGAATTCGGCGGAGGGCGTGCCGATTACGAACAGATTGTTGTCCTTCAGGCGCTTGAAGCGGGATTCGCTATCCGGAATTTCAGGATGGCCAGCGGAAAATCCTAGTCCCACGTGAATAACGCGAAATTGTTTCTTGCGCGCAAATTCCACGGCTTTGGCACCGCTGGGGATGATGGCTTCGGCAGCGGGAACGAATCCAAGAATTCCTTTCTGGTAATCGAGAGTCAGCAAAGCTGTCTTTTTCGGATCAAGTTTCATACGGCTTCCTTTCTGGTTAGTTCGATGACTGCAAGAATCAGGTTGCCGCCTTCACAGCAGGCGGCGCGGAGCCGTCATCGCCCGCGCGCACGGCCCCGGTTTTGCCGTCGGATCCGCGGCTACGGGTCCTTATTTACATCGGTTCGGCCAGCATGCGATACTTCCCGGACTGAGGGACGGAGGTACGTCCATGCGCAGTTCGAATCGTGCAATTTCCTTTCTCATAGCGGTTCTCGCCGCAGTCCTCTCTTGCGTAATCGCGAGCCCAGCAGTTGCGTCTGGCGAAGACAAGCCCGCGGCGTCACCTGCTGCGCCGTCTGGCACCGTGGTTCGGCCGGACCGCGAAAAGAAAGTGTACACCAACGACGACATTGATCGGATGTGGCCGAAGGAGCAAGCAGCAGCCAATGATTTGCAGAATCCTGCGAGCGCGTCCGCGCCGGCTGTGGCGCGGCGGTCAGCTCTTCTTTCTCGACCGGTGAGCGCCACGAACGCGCCGGCAAGCCGCGAGAATAATCCTGTGTGGTACGCCGCACAGGTGGCATCGCTGTACGCGGAACTCGAAAGCATCAGCAGCCGGGAAGAGAGCTTGCGCGATTTCCGCGCCACTGGATCGGATGCCGGCGTAACCGTCGGTCTGCAATTCGATGCGCCGTGCGAAGGCTTCACTACGGACAACGCGATCCAGCAGCTAGAGTTGCGCCGGCAAGAAATCGTGCAACAAATCAGCGATCTTCAGAACACGGCGGAGCAGAACGGCATGCCGCCCGCTGTAGTTCAGGACCCATCCGAAATTCTGCAAGCCGCGCGCAAGCCGCTGAGCCCAGGACAGGAACGAGCGGCGCTTATAGAAAGGCAGAGTGAGTTGACCGCCAAGCTCGACGGCGTGCGGAACCAACTCGCGGACATGTCCAACCAGGCCGCATCGCAAGGAATCGTGCTGTTGCCGCCGACGCCAGCTTGGGGCGGCAACCTGACCACCAACAGGATCCAGAGCCTCGCCCAGCGCGCCAACCAGCTGCACAATGCGCTCAGCGAAAACGAAGACGCCGCCACGCAAGCCGGCCTCGCGCCCTCCGCACTCCCCTAGCGACAAACGTGGTACTTGCGGACACACAGCCTGTGGACCGCCTGTCGCAGCCGCCGGAAGTTTTTTTGGGCGGTTTTGAACGCTTTACAGCGGGCATCTACCTCGTAATTCAAATTGCATACAAGACTTAACGTCGTACAGCGCTGACGGTGCCTTTTTTACAGGCAATACCCGAGGGGCGATTTTTCTTGGGGCTACTATGATTTGGTTCGCCCGTCCAATTTCATTGGAGAGGTGGGTTGTGCGAAAAACTTCAGTGCAACGCAGCACGTTGTTGCTTCTGCTTGGCGCTGCTTTCTTGATCGCCGGCGGAATGTCGAATCAACTCCGAGCTTCTATTGCGCCGTCAACCTTCGTGCGCGTGGCGCCCGGCGACGAAGCGGCGCCTGCTACGTTCGCGGGCAAGATTGTTTCGCAGAATGGCGACCGGTTCATTCTGCGCGATGATGTGAACGAAGTGTGGTACCACCTGGACGATCAAGCACAGGCGCAAAAGCATTTTGGGAAGGATGTAGTGGTGACCGGCGTTCTGGACGGGCGCTCGGACATGATTCACGTCCGGAACATCGTCGAGGTAAAGCCGTAAGCGAGAGCGTGGGCGCGGCCAATAACGCCTTTTTCGCGAACAGATTAGCGGAAGTCGCTGGCGTTGCGGGCGACGGGGGACGAAAGTTCCGCACGGGCCGCAGTGGGGTCCGGGGGCGGCATCTGGTTGACGACCGTGACGCCAGAGGAAGACCACGCGAGGCGTCCATTGCTTTTCGCGACTTCCTCGACGATTTTCGTGAACAAGCGATCTTGCATCGTGGTTCTTTTGGTGTAGTCGACTACGTAGTTCACGGTAAATTCAAGGGAGCCGGCATTCACCGCGAGCGCGACGACTGGTTCGAGCGGAGGATTTTCGCTGCGATAATCATCACTCACCGCTTTCCAGGAATTTTTGGCTTCAATCATGTAATCGCCGATCGCTTCATTGGCCGAGCGTAGAAGCATTTCTCGGGCCAGCGCGGAGTCGCTTGTGGTTGTTAGCACCACTTTAATCTGGTCCCAGATGAAGCGGAATCCTTGCGAGTAATTAAAAACTGAATTTTTCAAGACAGTATTATTGGGGATGCGCACGATGCGCCCGCTGTACAAATCGCGGCCGACCCAGCTGCCGACTTCCATCAATGTGGTGCGCAGCAGGCCGATGTCAATCACGTCGCCGCGCGTATCGCCGATCTGAACTCTGTCCCCGACCGTGTAGAGCTTCGAAAATCCGATCGAGAACGCGCCCGCAATACTGGCCAGCACATCTTGCAGAGCGACGGCCACGCCAGCGCCGGCCACTCCGAGGGCAAAGCTGAGGCGGCCCAGGCGATCTTCAAACAGGATGGAGACGAAAAGAAGAATCGCGACGTAGCCAGAAAAGACCACGAACTTGCGAACTCGATAGCGTTCATCAACGCGGCCAAAGTGTCGGGGCAGCGTTTGTTCGAGCACGCGAAAGCCGGCATGAATCAGCAGGATGCCGACAATCGCGGCAATGCACTTGCTGAGCAGCGAAAGCGACATTGCGTCTTTGAAGATCTCTTTCACGCGTTCACCATCTTACTGAAATTGCGGCCACAAACGCTTGCGGCGTCAGGATTTCTCTTTCTGCTTTTCCCAAAGGTCCAGGAACAACGCGACGGTCGCGGGCGCAAAGCCGGCGTAGTGGTTGTTGGCATAGGCGTAGACTTTGATGCCGCGGCGCGTGGTTTGGTAACAGTAGTCCACCCAGCTTGAAAGGGCGGCGCGGCGGTCCACGATAGTCTTGTCCCACACTTTGGTTTGCTCTTCAATTCCTCTGCGGTCGCCGAGCCAACGAATGTAGGTAAAGTCGGCGGTGATGGGATCGAGCCGGCTGGTCAATTCCGTTATGCCCGGCATCCAGGCCTGGTCAATGACCGCCAGCGCGACGTTGTGTTCGCGCAAGATTTCCGTATACTTTTCATCCAGCCAATTTTTATTGCGAATTTCTAGCGCGAACTGATGATCTTTCGGCAATTTCTTCAAGAAAGGACGCAGGCGCGCGAGAAACTCGGCGCCGGTTTTGAACTTGGTGGAATTGAGGTAAGGAAACTGCAGCAGCATCGCGCCGAGCTTCTCTTTTCCCAGACCTTCGGCGGTGTCCACGAAATTCTGGAAATCGTCGCCGCAATCTTCGACGCACTTTTCGTGGGTGATGACTTGGGGGACTTTCAGCGCGAAGACGAATCCGGGCGGAGTTGTGGTGGCCCAGCCGGTGATAGTGGAACGCGCCGGCGTGCGGGAGAACGTGCTATCGACTTCCACGGTGTTGAAATGCGTCGCGTAGTACGTGAGGAAATCGCGCGGCTGCATTCCGGCGGGATAGAAAACGCCTACCCATCCCGCCGCGGTGAATGCGGACGTGCCCACGCGAATCTCGGCTTCGGTTTGATAGGCCACGATGGCAGAGCGTAACTTACTGGCGGACCGTGCGGCAAGCTGGCGTTTCGTGCCAACGAGATTGAGGTGGTTGACGAACTCCGCTTCCGCCAGTAAAGTAGTTCAGGGTCGTGCGAGCGGCCCTTTTTTGTTGTCCGCCTTCAGCTGGGAGGTCGTACAATTGGCAGTACATCAGATTCTGGATCTGATTATCCTGGTTCGAGTCCAGGCCTCCCAGCCAATTCTTTTGAATCAGCTTGGGCTCCTTCCTAAAAGCAAATCCTAAGAAATCTCCGCAACTCAGTGTCAGGTTGCGGAGGATTTGCACATGGCCCGACGCCGAGCCTCGCGTGGGGCATCCGAACTACGTCCAGTTCTTCGATTCGCGCATGAACATTTGTTACCGCATCGTGAATCTGTGGGATGTCGTACCGCACCTGCCGCCGTTGCTGGCGCTTTATGAACACGAGGGCCATTCGCTGCACATCGACAGTGGATTCTCGATGGACATCGTCCACAATCACGTGCTCGTCACTGGGTACGCTCCCGGCATCGGCAGATGGAATCAGGACCACCCAACGACGCTGACACGGTTCGGCCTGGCTCCTCTTTTTCCATTGCTCGGTAAGAGCGCCTGAACTCGCTCGTTCAGCGCTTCAGTGCGGCTGCAACGGCAGGCTAGCGACATCGGAGGGCGCAATGCCGCAGACGCGACGAGGTGTGATTCCAGAAACCGATTTCAGCCGAAGATTCGTTTCGGCGGAATGATCCACTGACCCCTACGTCGCTTAAAAACGGTTGAAGTCCACGCGACTCTTCGGCATCCTACAGATCACCCCAGTTGGTGCGGTTCAAGGTTTCCGCGATCCAGGAGAAATCATGAGCTCCTCCCCCCAACTTACAAGCGAGTCGCCAGAAACGAAAAAAGCTCTTTTCATCGATGCCGACCCGGAAATTCGCGTGATGCTGGCTAACATTCTTGATCCACTGGTGTGGAGCGTGCGGCATGCTCCGGACAACACGGCTGCGCTGGCCCTGGCACAGGCTGCACATTTCGACCTCATCCTCACGAGCGAGAAGACATCCGGCAACGAAGACGTCGAGTTGCTTCGCAGGATTCGCTCCGTGCGTCCCCACACACGGGTCATCATTCTCACGGAGGAAAGTACGTCAACGGAAATCATCGCTGCGATGCGCGAGCATGCCTTCAGTTACTTTTCCAGGCCGTTCTCGCTTTCTTCTCTCGCGGACATGGTGCATGCCGCGGCTGATGGACCGTGCTGGGATGACGGTATCGAGGTTTTGTCAGCGACGCCGGACTGGATTCGGCTTGCAGCCAGTTGCGATTTAAGGACCGCGGACCGACTCATCCAATTCATGCACGAGATTGCTGATTTGCCACAGCCTGAAGCCGACGCCGTAGCTATAGCTTTCCGCGAAATTCTGATGAACGCGATTGAGCACGGGGGGCACTTTCGTGCTGACCAATTTGTGGAAATCTCCTACGTCCGAGCCAAGCACATGGTGGTGTGCCGCGTGAAAGATCCCGGTGAAGGGTTTACGCTGGACGAAATCGATCATGCCGCCGTTGCTAATCCGGAGGGGGATCCGGCTCGGCACAATGTATATCGCCAAGCTAAAGGACTTCGGCCGGGGGGCTATGGCGTTTTGCTCGCCCAAAAGCTCGTTGATGAGCTGATTTACGGCCAGAAAGGCAACGACGTTATGCTGGTTAAGTATCTCGCTGTTGCGCCGTTAGAGCACTTATAAGATTGCCGCCGATGGCGGGTGGCACGCCCCTTCACACCATCCAAACTCACGCCTTGGAATTTTCGGGTGCACATCCCTTCGGGTTGTGCCGGTGCGGTTTTGGACGCTGCGTCTTCGGCTACCGCGGCGCCTTACATCCCCCGATTCGCTGCGGCCAGTCCTTCCTAACGCAGTCTTAAGTTTGTCCGAACGCATAGCTGCGCTGCGGAGTGCGTGCGGTGGACATGTTGTTGCTGGGTTTGAGTCTGTATTGACTGACCACCAGTCAGTAGGTTACGATGGCTTTGACGGTGGGCGATGACAGTGATGCTGGACCGAACACTTTTCCAAGGAGAGCACCATGAATTATCTGATTAGCGGCGCGACGGGAGATATCGGGTCGCGCGTTGTCAAATGTTTATTGGAGCGCGGGGAGCGGCCGCGAGTATTCGCGCGGGATGCGCGGAAGGCGCGCGAGCGTTTTGGCGAGCGCGTGGATGTGGCCGTGGGCGATTTGGACGATGCCGGATCGATATACGCGGCGCTGGCAGGAGTGGACGCGCTGTTCCTGGTGAACAGCGGGCCGGAAATTGCAAACCGCGATGCAGCGGCTGCGCAGGCTGCAAAAGCTGCTGGCGTGCGGCATCTGGTGAAGCTTTCTTCGATGGATGCGCAGCAGGACGTCGGCACCGGGGTATGGCATTCCCGGGGCGAGGCTGCGATTCGCGCCAGCGGGATTGTTTTCACGTTCGTGCAGCCGACGGGCTTCATGGAGAATGCGCTCTTTTGGGCGACGACGATCAAGGCGGCCGGAGTGGTGCGTTCTATAACCGGCGACGGCAAGATTCCGTTTATTCACTCCGACGATATCGCGGCTGTCGCGACCAGGGCGTTGACCACGCGAGAGTACGACGGAATGGCGTTGCCAATCACGGGGCCGAAGGCGTTGAGCTACGCGGAGATGGCGGCGAAAATCGGCGCGGCGATCGGCAAGCAGGTCGGGTTCGAAGCAATTTCCGAGGAAAGAGTGCGCCAGCGAATGACCGAGAGCGGCGATTCGGAGGAAATGGTTGTGGCGCATCTTTCGATTTACCGTGCGATACGCGAAGGGCGGCTTGCAACCGTCACCGACAACGTGGAACGCGTACTGGGGAGCAAGCCGATCGCGTTTGACCGCTGGGTGCAGGATCACGCCGAGGCGTTCCGCTGATGACGGTGACGCTGGCGCCACGGGTGACGCGTGAGGCGATCTCACTTTGCTGTGTTATTTTACGGTGAGTGACCAACGTTCAGTCACGGAGGTTGAGCGGGCCGTATGCGTGCCACATCCAAAACTCGTCCTCGGACCAAGCCAGCTGAAGAGCGGCGTGAAGAGCTGATGAATGCAGCGCAGCGCCTATTTCTGAAGCACGGAGTGGGAGCGACGACGATCGAGCAAATCACCACAGGCGCGGCAGTCGCCAAGGGGACGTTCTATCTTTATTTTTCATCGAAGGAAGACGTGCTGGCTGCGCTGCGCGGCCGTTTCGGACAAGAGTTGGCGGCGCGGATTAAAACGGCGGTCTCGCAAAATGGGGAAGAGGACTGGAAGGGAAAGCTGGCGACGTGGGCCGCGGCCGGAGTCGCTGGCTATCTCCATTCCGCGCAACTGCACGATATTCTGTTCTACGCTTCGCGGCCGCCTACGCGGAAGGGTCTGGTAAAGAATGTCATTATTGATGGCCTGGTCGAATTGCTGCGGGGCGGCGTTGCGGCCCGGGCATGGTCCGTGGACGATCCTGAATTTACGGCGGTCTTTCTGTTTAACGGGCTGCACAGCGTCGTGGATCACGCGCAGACCAATGAGAAGCGCGTGAATCGCAGCCGGCTGACACACAGGTTGCAGCGATTGTGCCTGCGCGCGGTGGAGCTAGCGGGGGACTGAACGCTTCGCGGCCACAATCAATCCTAAGAAACGAAATGCGATTCGCTTGCGCTGTGCGAACGATGCGGTGAGCTCGCTGCGCCGAGCAGCACCCGTGACTTTTTGACCAGGTCGAATTATGCGAAATGCTTGCCTATGCTAAAATTGGTGCAGAGGGAAGATATGCTCTCATTTGTGAAGACATCGCGGAGTTTGTTGCTGTCTGTTGCAATCCTGTGCTTCATGGTGCCGACCGGCGCGCGTGGGCTTGCGCGCGAAGAAGCCACGCCGCACGGCCAAGACCACGTGCTGCGGCTCTACAACACGCACACGGACGAACGGCTGGAAATTGTGTTCCGGCGCGGGGAGCAGTACATTCCGGGCGCGCTGGCCAAGCTGGATTATTTCCTGCGCGATCATAATACCGGCGAGGTGCGCCATTTCGATCCGCGCTTGTACGATATTCTGGCCGATCTCACCGCGTCGGTGGGACATCCCAGCGGAGAGATTGACATTGTTTGTGGCTACCGCACCCCTTCGACGAATGAATTGTTGCGCGCGCATACTACCGGAGTCGCGAAGAACAGCTTGCACATTCAGGCGGAAGCGATTGACCTGCGCATGCCCGGAGTTGACACGCTCACTTTGCGGCGGGCGGCGCTGGCATTGCGTCGCGGTGGCGTGGGCTACTACCCTCATTCTGATTTTATCCACGTAGATACGGGCCGCGTGCGGCAGTGGTGTTTTGACTGCCCTGCGCGCCTGATCACCGGCAACTAACCCCTGCAACCAACCCGGCCAATTAACCGGGGTACGGGTAACCCTTATCGAGAGCTTTTTCGAGCGTGGCGTCGTGTCCGTAGATGTCGTCGTAAAAGTGCACCGTGCCATCCTCGGTGACGATTACCGTGCCGTAGACAATCAAGATCGGAATGGGATGCGCCAGGTTTATCTGCTGCGTCGCCGTTCCATTCATGGCTGCGCGCACCCGATCGATATTCCAGCCTCCCGGATTATCACGTAGCACCCAAACCGCCAGGTCGGCGGGTCTTTCGAGTCGAATACAGCCGTGGCTGAAATCACGCCGGGTCTTGGAGAAAAATTCCTGCTCGGGCGTGTCGTGCATGTAAATATTGTAGCTATTAGGAAAAATAAATTTCACCAGGCCAAGTGAATTTTTAGGGCCGGGATTTTGTCGGATGAAAAGTTTACCCGCGCGCAACTGCTGCAGCACGTCGGCACTGACTGGTCCGGATGAGACGACTTGCTGGCGGCTGTCCACCACCGCGAATCCTTTTTTCTCCAGATAGTCGGGGTCGCGCACAATTTTTGGTATAAATTCCGCTCGGGCGATGGAATACGGAACGCTCCAGTACGGCCGGAATATCAAATACTGCATTTTGTTCTCAAACGCTGGAGTGTTGTGATCGTACGCTTTGCCGACGACCACGTTCATGGTGAGCGCGACTGTGAAATTCTGATCATAAGCGCGCAGGCGAAATTCCGGAATATTCGCGACGATTGGCGCGTCGTGCAGACCGATGGGCAACCAGCGCCAGCGCTCGAGGATGAGTTGCATCTGGCGCACGCGGGTCGCGAGCGGCACGTTCAAGTCGGCCAAAGTTTGCGGCGTAATTTTTCCGTCCGCAGTGCGGCTCAGACGAGTTTGAAAATGTTTTACAGCGTCCACGAGCGGAGCTTGATACACGATGGAATCCGCCGGAACGTTCGCGTCAGCTGGAAGGTCGCCCACCAGCCGGAGCAAACGAATGAGCTGCGGGACGCCGGCGTAGGTGTCGCCCGGAGCGATCGTTTTTCCCGCGGAGGGCAGCGGCGCGCCGTCGTATTCCTTCGCATATTGCAAATAGGCGTGCAGCGCTTGAATGGTGCGTTGGTAACCCGGAAGGGGAGGCTCTACTTGCGCCAGAACTCCGGCGACGTCGGTTGCGTCCACTACATCCGTTCTCAGGAATTGCGGCAAATCGTATTTTTTGCTTTCGATATCGAAACCAAAATCAAAATGTTTGGGATTGACCTTGCCGATGTGCAGGTCGGAGACATATCTCATCACACAGATGGTAAGCGCGAGATCAAATCGCACGGCGTCCGCTTCCGTGGGTTGTGATGCGGTAGGTTTGAGCTTCGCGAGGCGGTCGGTCCAACGTGGGCCGTCGTAATCGTCGGCGGATAATCCCTTTTGGCCAGCCTGCAGCAGGAGCGCGATCACCTGTTGCGCCTGGGTGGTTGGCTGCATGCCGCGGACCCAGGGCAGGGAATTGCCGTACGAGTCGTAGAATTCCTTCACGAGCTTGGTGTAATCGCTGAAATCGGGCCACCGCAGTTGCGCGAGGTTTCCGGAGTCGATCGCGGCACGCAACGAGGCTTGGCCTTCGGGAGTGAGCTGTTGCGGCGGCGCGGCGGAATTCGCAGCAGCTTGCGGGCGCGGACGCGCGTTGGCGGTTAAGCCGATGTGATGGCCATACAGCAGCGCGATTGCGATGAGCGGCAGGATGAATGCCAGGGTCTTAAGAACTCGCGATTGCTTCATTATATTTCTCTCCACTTCTTAGGAACACTCTACGGCTATTCAGCCGCAAATCAGATAGATGCGCGAGAATCGCTAGCGGCCTAGATTATTTAGCCTTCTTCGTTCTGGCCAAAGATGCGGTGTCTTCCGTCGCGTCTGCGCACGAGCGATGCGGATTCGAGAGAAGCGGATTCTATAACATGTGGGGTGAAGTGGGATGTGGCGCTAGGACGGCATGGATGGGATGCGATTCCACACTGAATCTAAGCGTGCGAAATCGGCGGCGCGCGCTAGGACGCGCCGGACTGTGTTGATTTCTTCGTGGGGCAGGCGATGCCTCGCTTGGCGGCGAGTTCCGAGGACCACAGAAGAATATCGAACAGACGAGCTCGTTCCAGATTGTCCAGCCCGCGCATGGGATGAACCAAGCCGGCAGCTTGCTGCGCGCTGGAAAGCAGAAAGCGGTCAATGGAAACGGACGCGGCTTCGTCGGGATCGGCGAATCGATTCGCGCTGCATTCGTTCAGGCGTTCGTAGCAGCGCGCGATGAAGTGATCCACGCAGAGATGTTTCAGTTCCAGGGCGCACATCGCCGGGCGTCCGCAGTTTCCCGTATCACAACGGGCCAGAGCCTGCGCCAGGGATGGGCGATCTTGTTGCGAGTCCGATGTCTGCTTTTGATCTGGGAATTGCTGTGTATCTTCGTTCATGGAATTCATATGTCCCAAGGCCTCGAATTGCGTGTGGGTGATGCTACCCACGCGGTTGATCCATTCGGCGTTTACGTTTCCTGTCAGCACATGCGTGCGTCAGACAACTCCCTGGTGTCAGGAGTCGTCTCGGCGGATTCGGGCAGTTCCGCTTCGTAGGTATGGACTTTCACCCGCACGTCGACGAGCGCGGCGACGAGCTTGCGCACCGCCGGCGAATCCTCCCAATGATTTTCGGTGGCCTGCGGCGCGGTGTCCCACAAACTCAGCACCCGAATCAGGCGCGGCTCTTTGTGCGAGGTCAGCACGAAGATGCCGGCGAAGCCCGGTTGCCGCTTCAGAATCTCAGCGACTTCGCGGCGCATGCAATTTCGCAGGTGCTGTTCTCTTCCTGGCTTGGCAACGAACTCCACCGCACGTGCGTTCAAGTTAGCAGCCTCCGTGTCTTGACTAGGTCCCAAGAAGAGACGCGCGATACGCGGGTCGAGGTTGCCAATGGCTTTCGCGGGCGCATCCAATTCGAAATAATAGTGTGAACTCATTTCAAAAATCCTCGCTTCCGCCCGCATGCGTCACGGGCGCAGATGGAGGAGGCGCACCCCGGTGGGGTTCCCTGACCGTCAGGGCCGGAGCGCGCCTGGGGGATGGACATCGGCTTTACGCCATCGTCTGGACTGGGCCACCTGATTCACCAGTCCAATCTCAGCACAAGTACGCATAGGTAGTGCGCTCGCGCGGCGAAACGTTTCATTTGCGAATGAAATATTTGTGACGGCCACAACGCGAATAAACCAAGGGAGAAAGAGAATGTACACCCTGCTTCGGGCTGGTAGTCCTGGGCAGGCGTTCGATTGCGCAGTTCGTCCATCGCGGGATATACTCCCTAACCTTCGAGGCGCGTGTGGAATTTTTCTCCTTTGATGAGGCCTACCTTAAACGGCTCCGGGAACGGGACTTCCCGACGGAGCAACACTTCGTTGCATATTTCCGAAAACTGCTGGTCATTAAACTCAGGTCGCGGCTGCGGGGATCGGAGGCTGTCGATGATATCGCGCAGGAGACGTTCTTGCGGGTATTCAAGGCGATGAGTTCCGAAACGGGAATCCGGCAGCCAGAAAGGCTAGGAGCGTTCGTTAACTCCGTCTGCAACAATGTGTTACAGGAGTTCTACCGGTCCTCGGATCACGGCACGCAGCTGGATGACGACACGCCAGAGCCGGTTGATCAGGTGCTGGACCTGGACGGCTTTTTGGTCAGCAAGCAGACGCAGGAGCAGGTGAGTAAGGTACTAGCGCAACTTCCCGAAAAGGATCGGCAACTGCTGCGCGCTATCTTCCTGGAAGAAAAGGAGAAAGACCAGGTATGCAGGGATTTTGGCGTGGACCGGGATTATCTGCGGGTTTTGCTGCATCGCGCCAAGAACAACTTCCGCATTTTCTATGAGAAGAGCGGGGCCGAGCGGCCGCGTCCCGCGAAACAATAGGGAACGGGGTGAAACGATTTGGGGTCTGCCGTCACTACTGGTAGGACGGAATACATGGAACACACACAAGCTATCCAATTGAAAGCCGCTGAGCGGTACGTACTCGGAGAACTGCCGAGAGACCTCCG